>Ga0247839_1000239_pt1 | contig 97363 bp, 100 predicted proteins | sample LaCruzMarch2015__6_FD_192405 | JGI IMG/M metagenome (GOLD analysis project Ga0247839, IMG submission 192405) | Freshwater microbial communities from meromictic Lake La Cruz, Castile-La Mancha, Spain - LaCruzMarch2015_16m | ecosystem: Environmental > Aquatic > Freshwater > Lake | place: Spain...
AATAGTGCAATCGGTAAACAGGTTGCGATACAGGCATTTAGCCATTTAGATGGCGCTGTGGTTGGAGCCAATTCCATTATTGGGCCCTATGCGCGCTTACGTCCTGGTGCTGATTTGGCGAATGACGTCCACATTGGCAATTTCGTTGAGGTTAAGAACAGCAAGATTGATTCCAATAGCAAAGCAAATCATTTGGCGTATGTTGGCGATTCCCTAGTGGGCGCGCGCGTCAATATTGGTGCCGGCACCATTACCTGCAATTACGATGGCGTTAATAAACACCAAACGATTATTGAGGACGATGTCTTTATTGGTTCCGATACACAGCTTGTTGCCCCGGTGCGAGTTGGGCGTGGAGCAACTTTAGGTGCGGGTACAACCCTAACTAAAGATGCGCCTGCGAATCAGTTAACGGTATCGCGCGCCAAGCAGTTATCGATCCAGTGGCAGCGCCCAGTGAAGCAGGAAAAGAAGACAGCCAGCAAAAATGTAGCTACCAAAAAAGTAGCCGTTAAAAAAATGGCAAAGGCTAAAAAATAATGTGCGGCATTGTTGGGGCGGCATCACGCAAGAATATTGTTCCTATCTTAGTTGAGGGTTTGCGACGCCTCGAGTACCGTGGCTATGACTCCTGTGGGTTTGCTGTGATTGATGCGGCAGATGCAAAGCACCCGATTGAGCGCGCAAGGACAACCGCACGGGTTGCTGAACTAGCCGAGCAAGGCAATCAGTTTCAGGGTACCTTGGGTATTGCCCATACACGCTGGGCAACGCACGGTAAACCCGACACCCATAATGCTCACCCCCACATATCCAATCAGTTAATAGCAGTGGTGCACAACGGAATCATTGAAAACTATGATGTACTGCGCACCGAGCTGATGGCCGCAGGCTATGTATTTGAATCAGAGACCGACACTGAAGTCATTGCTCATTTAATTCATCAAACCTATATTGCACAATCCGGTCGTGACATTGCGCTTGCAGTGCGTGCGGTATTGCCGCGCCTGCACGGCGCCTATGCTATTGGCGTCATTGCGCAAGATTGCCCTGATACCTTAATTGGGGCGCGTGTCGGCTCTCCATTGGTTGTTGCTTTTGGTGAGAATGAACACTTCATTGCATCGGATGCTTTGGCACTCGCAGGTCATGCAAAGACTATGTTGTATTTGGAAGAGGGTGATGTTGCCGTCTTAAAGGCTGATCAGGTCAGTATTAGCGATGGCAATGGTCAGCTGGTTCAGCGCGTACAAAAACCCATGCCAGCCCAAGCAGACTCCATTGATTTAGGCCCCTATCAGCACTACATGCAAAAAGAAATTTTTGAGCAGCCCACAGCGATTGCCAATACGCTTGCCAACATTACGCATTTTGGGCCTGATCTTTTTAATGCCGAGCCGCTGGCCTGGCAAGGGTTTGATCAGATTCTGATTTTGGCATGTGGCACCAGTTATTACTCGGCCTGCGTTGCCAAGTATTGGCTTGAATCGATTGCAGGAATGCCGACGCAAGTGGAAATTGCCAGTGAATACCGCTACCGCACTTCAGTGCCAAATCCCAAAACACTGATTGTGGTGGTATCGCAGTCGGGAGAGACAGCCGATACCTTAGCTGCGCTACGTCACGCTAAAGCACTCGGCCACACCATGACCTTGGCAATATGCAATGTGGCTAGCAGTGCGATGATTCGTGAAACGAATTGGTGCTTTCTAACCAAAGCAGGAACTGAAATTGGGGTTGCCTCAACCAAAGCGTTTACTACCCAATTGCTTGCACTCTACCTATTGACCATGTCGATTGCCAAGCGCCAGGGTCGGATTAATGATCTCGAAGAAAAAACCGCACTAAAAGCATTGCGGCATTTGCCCAAGGCCTTGATTGCAGTACTGGCCTTAGAGCCGCAAATCATTGCCTGGAGTGCAGCCTTTGCGCAGTGTGAAAATGCGCTTTTCTTAGGCCGAGGTCTGCACTACCCTATTGCCCTTGAGGGTGCTCTAAAGCTCAAAGAGATTTCTTATATTCATGCAGAAGCCTACCCTGCTGGTGAGTTAAAGCATGGCCCATTGGCATTGGTTACAGAAAAAATGCCAGTAGTGACAGTAGCGCCTAACGATGCGCTGCTTGAAAAACTCAAATCCAATATGCAAGAAGTAAAGGCCCGCGGCGGTCGCTTGTATGTGTTTGCAGACCAAGATACTGAAATCGTCAGTAGTGATGGCATTGCTGTCATTCGTTTGCCTGAATACTACGGGGATTTATCACCCATTTTGCATGTGGTACCGCTGCAATTACTGGCCTATCACACGGCGTGCGCTCGCGAAACCGATGTGGATAAACCAAGAAACTTAGCGAAAAGCGTAACAGTCGAATAGACAGGCTCACCTTGATCGCTTATAAGTCACTTGTATTACAACTGGAATGCCCTTTGAGTCCTATAGGAGCGGTGATTTAATGCCCTCATCTGTGTTCAAATAAGGGTTGCCATGAGCGAACCAAAACTAAGTCCATTACCCTGCATTCAAAGACACGGTCACTATGTTCAGCGTGGGGCAGCCATCTTTTTTGCGTTTACCCTAGTTGCGTGTGCGGCAGGGCCGGATTTTAAGCAGCCAGACGCTCCAAAAGTAGCCCGCTTTACTGAAAAGCCGACCGCAACTACATTGGCGACTTCGCCGAATGTAGCTGGGGGAACAGAGCAGCAGATTATTCCCGATGCGGATATTCCAGCAGAGTGGTGGAGTTTATTTAAATCACCCCAACTGGACAAGCTGATTAAAGCGGCCTTGGAGCAAAATCCGAATTTGGCTGCTGCGGATGCAGCGCTGCGGGTTGCTCAGGAAAACGTCAATGCTCAAATTGGCGGGCAGTTTTTTCCAAGTGTTGGTTTAGGAGCTAATACAACTCGTCAACAGCAGTCCCTGGCTACGTTTGGATTGCCTGGTCAAAACATCTATAACGTGTACAACACCTCGATAAATTTAGGATATCGACTGGATGTATTTGGCGCTGCGAGGCGAACCGTAGAGAGCGCCCGTGCGCAAGCAGAAATCAGCCAATTTCAGCTTGAAGGGGCTTACCTTGCCTTAACTGCAAATATTGTCACGTCAGCCGTGCGCGAAGCGGCGCTGCGCGCGCAATACGCTGCTACATCCGAGATCCTAAAAGCCCAGCAAAATTTTGCCGATGTTACGGAGCGCCAGCTTGCCATCGGCACGGTATCGCGGGTAGACCTGACATCACAGCAAACCTTAGTAGCAAACTCTCAGGTCGATTTATTGGCTTACGAGCGTAATCTTGCTTTTGCACGAAATCAGCTTGCCGTCTATACCGGATCCTTTCCCAGTAATGCACAGATTGCTGAATTCGAGTTAGCCAATTTACATTTGCCCGATAAATTGCCGCTGTCCTTGCCCTCGAACTTAGTGCGGCAGCGCCCCGATATTCGGGCAGCCGAGGCTTTACTCAAGTCAACCAATGCCTTGGTGGGCGTTGCTACAGCAAATCTGTTGCCCCAAATTAATTTGAGCGCCAGTGTGGGCTCAGTTGCGCTGTCCTCAGGAGCCCTATTTGGACCTACCGCGGCAATTTGGAGTGTGGCGGGTGGAGTATTTCAGCCGCTATTTCAGGGTGGACAACTTTTAGCACAGCGTCGCGGCGCCATTGCGGGTTACGAGCAGGCGGTGTTTCAGTATCAAGCGACAGTCCTGACCGCCTTTCAGGAGGTCGCTGATGCCCTGCGTGCGCTAGAGACCGGCGCCGAGTCATTAAAGGCGGCTGCCGATGCCGAGCGCTATTCCAAAGAAACCTTAGATTTAGTGCAAGAGCAATACAAGTTAGGGACCAGTAGCTACTTAGCCGTGCTGTATTACCAAAACCTGTATCAGCAGGCCAAGGTAAAGTTTGTCCAGGCACAGGCGGTGCGCTTTGCTGATACTGCAGCATTGTTCGCTGCCTTAGGCGGTGGCTGGTGGAATCGCGATGGCCCAGCATATCAGCCGAATATGGCGAGGAATGCGCAATGAACTCTATAGGCATTAATTCAAACACTGAAATCCAAAGTACATGAGCAAAAATAAATGGAATATGTAAAGAAGGTTTGGAGCACCATAAGCCAAATGCTTAGCCGTATTGGTAACAAGATACGCCTGCGCGAGCGATTTAAAAATACAAAAACCTACGCAAAGCTAATGGCAATGACCCCATTGCGTCGCCGCATGATCGTCATGCTGGTATCGGTTTTTATATTGCTTGGACTGCTGATTGGCTTTAACACGCTCAAAACCGTGTTATTTAACTATTTTATTTCCAGTATGGGTTTGCCCCCTGCAACAGTGTCAACCATGGTAGCGGAAGAGGATGAGTGGCAACCCACTCTAAGTAGTGTCGGTAATATTCGTGCGTTTCGCGGGGTTGATTTAAGTGCAGAGGCAGGCGGAGCAGTTTTAAATGTACCGATTAAATCAGGCATGGACGTGAAGAAGGGTGATTTACTCATTCAGTTAAACGATGTGGCTGATATTGCTCAGCTGAATTCCTTTAAGGCGATGGCTGATTTGGCCAAGGTGATTAATGAGCGTGATAGACAGCAGCTCGCTATTCAGGCCATTAGTAAAAACGTCTTCGATACCAGTGCGGCGGATGCCAAATCAAAAGCAGCTCAGGTTGAGCAGCAAGCGGCGTTAGTGGCAAAGAAAAGCATCCATGCACCCTTTAGTGGCCGTGTCGGCATTATTTCGATTAATCCAGGGCAATACGTTAATGCGGGCGATAAGATGTTGACCTTGCAAACGCTCGATCCCATCTTTGTGGATTTCACCTTGCCACAAAGTACAGCAGGCATGATTCAAGTGGGACAAGAGATTGAGATGAAGACCGATGCATTTAAAGGTGCTGGGTTCAAAGGCAAAATTACCGCAGTGAGCCCCAAGGTTGAGCTCAACACACGCAATATGCAAATTGAAGCAATGGTGAGTAATCCGGATAAAAAAGTATTACCGGGCATGTTTGCAAACGTCACCATCAACTTAGGTGATCGCGTTAAATACCTCACCCTGCCCCAAACAGCCATTACCTACAACCCCTATGGTAGTACGGTGTTCATTGTCCGCAAGACCGATCGCCTAGATAAGCAAGGTAAGCCGCTGATTGAGGCCGAGCAAGTGTTTGTGACAACAGGTCTCACCCGCGGCGATCAAGTTGCAGTTACCAAAGGGCTTGAGCCGGGTGCGATGGTGGTGACGAGTGGACAGCTTAAATTGAAAAATGGTACACCATTAATTATTAATAATCAGGTCCAGCCTGGCTTTAATCCCAATCCAAAGCCACAAGAACAATAAATCGAGCGAACCGACTAATTTATGAAGTGGACTGATCTATTTATTCGTAAACCTGTCTTATCACTGGTTGTGAGCGCGCTCATTCTGGTGTTTGGGCTTAAGTCGGTCGGCAGCTTACCAGTCAATCAATACCCGCAAACCCAAAATGCGATCGTGACCATCACGACGGCGTATTTTGGAGCAGACCCTGAGACGATTGCTGGCTTCATTACCCAGCCATTAGAAGCGGCGATTGCACAAGCCCAAGGAATTGATTACCTCTCGTCCACCAGCATTAGTGGCATCTCCACCATTATTGCAACCTTGCAGCTGAATTACGATGCCAATAAAGCATTGACACAAATCAATACGCAAATCAGCTCTGTTCGTAATCAATTACCACCGCAGGCTCAGCAGCCAGTCTTGACTGTTCAAGTCGGCCAATCCACCGCAGCGATGTACCTTGGTTTTTACAGTGACGTTATTCCCAATAACAGCACAACCGATTACCTCTTGCGTGTTGTCAAGCCAAAGCTGGATTCGGTCGCTGGTGTTCAAAATGCGGAAATTTTAGGGGGTCGTAAGTTTGCCCTGCGCGCCTGGCTGGATAGGGATCGCATGGCCGGTGTTGGCGTGGGTGCGGATGATGTCTATAACGCACTCGCTGCCAATAATTACCTCTCTGCCGTTGGTAGCACTAAAGGTGAAATGGTGGCTGTGGATTTAGTGGCTGGGACTGATCTACACACCCTGGATGAATTCCGTAAATTGGTAGTCAAGCGCAATGGTGCGGATATTGTGTATTTAGATCAAGTGGCCACAGTCAGTCTCGGATCGGATGATTACAACACCAATGTGGCATTTAGCGGTAAGCAGTCGGTCTTTATTGGTATCAAAGTAGCTCCAGATGCTAATTTGCTTGATGTTGCAGAGCGGGTACGCGCGGTCTTACCTGATATTCAGAGGCAATTACCCACTGGTTTAGTTGGCAATATTGTCTACGACTCCACTAAATTTATTACTACCTCAATCGATGAGGTGGTAGCTACCTTACTTGAGGCACTCCTCATTGTGACCGTTGTTATCTTCTTGTTCTTAGGAAGCTTCCGCGCGGTCGTAGTGCCTGTGATTGCCATGCCATTATCATTGATTGGTACCTTCTTTTTAATGCAGATGTTGGGCTACTCGATTAATTTGCTCACCCTGCTTGCCTTGGTTTTGGCGATTGGCTTAGTGGTGGACGATGCCATTATCGTGGTCGAGAACGTCGATCGCCATATGAAAGAAGGTAAATCGCCACTCGAAGCATCCTTAATTGCCGCACGCGAACTCGGCAATCCAATTCTGGCGATGACGGTAGTTTTAATTGCTGTGTATATCCCTATTGGTTTTCAGGGCGGTCTTACCGGCGCATTATTTACTGAGTTTGCCTTTACCTTAGCTAGTGCGGTAGCAGTTTCTGGCGTGGTGGCCTTGACCTTGTCGCCCATGATGTGCTCCCGCATTTTTACCGAAGGGCAAGAGACCACCCCCTTTGTGAAAAAGATTGATGCGATTTTTGAGCGCGTACATCACCGCTATCAGACTCTATTGCGCGACCTCTTAAGTACCTGGCAGGTCATTATTGTGATGGGCATGTTTCTATTGGCCGGGGTTGCCTATCTCTATGCCACCGCCCGTTCTGAGTTAGCGCCAATTGAGGATCAAGGTATTGTGCTGATGCAAGCCTCTGGCCCGCCCAATGCTACGGTTAATCAAATGCAAACCTATGCCGATCAGATTCAAAAAATTGCTGCTGCGGAACCCGAGTATTTACAGATGTTCCAAATTACCAGCGCAACCAGTAGTTTTGGCGGTGTCCTGATGAAGGATTGGAATGAGCGCAGTCGGAGTGCGTCTGCTTTTCAGCAAGACATGCAGAATAAGTGGAATAGCATTGCAGGCGTACGAGTTGCCGCCTTCCAGTTTCCGGCTTTGCCTGGCGCTCAGGGCTTGCCAGTACAGGTGGTTATTAATACTACCGAGTCCTATGAAAATCTAAATGAAGTATCTCAGGCTGTACTCGATAAGGCGCGCAAGAGCGGTATGTTTTTCTTTGTCGATAGCGACTTAAAAATTGACAAACCACAAAACGTCTTAGAGATTGACCGCGAAAAAGTCGCCGCACTGGGAATGACCCAGCGTGATGTGGGTAATGCGCTTTCAGCTGCCCTGGGTGGTGGCTTTGTCAATTATTTCTCGGTTTCTGGTAGATCATATCGGGTGATTCCGCAGGTGAAGCAAGTCGATCGACTCAATCCAGATCAAATATTGGATTACTATATTCGCACCCCCAGCGGTGAGATGATTCAGGCGCGGACCATTGCCAGCATTAAGCAGCGCGTCGTTCCCCAGTCGATTAATCATTTCCAGCAGCTGAATTCCGCCACGATTATTGGTGTCAGTACACCATTCGTATCGCAAGAAGAGGTGCTTAAATTTATTGCACAGTCATTAAAAGAAGTGGCCCCCAATGGATATGCAATTGATTACGCCGGCCCATCTCGGCAGTTCATGAACGAGTCGGGTGGTTTCTTGGTCACTATGTTCTTTGCGATTTTGATTGTCTTTTTAGTATTGGCCGCTCAGTTTGAAAGTTTCCGTGATCCAATTGTGATTTTGGTTTCGGTGCCGCTGGCTTTGTTTGGTGCGCTGATATTTATTAATCTGGGCTTTACTACGCTGAATGTTTATACCCAAGTCGGTCTTGTTACGCTGATGGGGCTCATTAGTAAGCACGGTATTTTGATTGTGGAGTTCGCCAACGAGTTGCAGGCAGCAGGGCGCAGTAAGCTCGATGCGATTGTCGAAGCCAGTAGCGTTCGCTTACGTCCGATTCTCATGACGACGGCAGCAATGGTCTTGGGCGTAGTCCCATTGGTGATTGCATCGGGTGCGGGTGCTGCGGGACGCCAATCGATGGGCATTGTAATTTTTACTGGCTTATCAATCGGTACTTTGTTCACTCTGTTCGTAGTGCCGGCGATGTATCTATTTATTGGCGCCGATCACCAAGCCAAGAAATTCAAGCAAGTATAGGGATAAGCTTGCCCCTACTTAACTAGGCTACCGTGAGATAAGCGGTTTCAGTCTCTAAGCGTTTCATCCATGCCTCAATCCCTGGATATACGGTGCGCTCACCCACCCGCTCAGGAAACTTCTCAGATAGCATAATCCAGCGATTGACGCAGAGCCCCAAGGCAATATCGGCCAGGCTAAAGCGATTGCCAGCGCAATACAAATGGGATTCCAGGGCTTGATTTAAGACCTTCAGTTGGTTGCTGGCCGTTTCATAGTCTTTGCGAATCAAATCGTAGTTCCGTTCATTTTCAGGGGTACGCGTCAGGCCTAAAAATGGTGGGCGCATGGCTGGCCAGAAAGTGGTTAATTGCCAATCCATCCATTTGTCAGCTGAGGCTTGGCTATGAATGTCGGCCGGGAAGCGCCCGCTTTGATCGTACTTGCGAGCGAGGTAGCGCAGAATGGAATTCGATTCCCATAGGACGAAGGCATCATCTTGGAGTGTCGGCACTAAGCCATTGGGGTTTAACGCTAAGAACTCAGGAGTGTTCACTACACCAAATTGCAGGCCAGCATCGATGCGTTCATAGTCTGTGCCTTCTTTAAGCCCAAGCTCATGTAAGCACCATAGAATTTTTTGGACATTGATTGAAGTGGTTCTACCCCAAAGACGCATCATACAAAATCCTTTATTCGATTGGGGCGCGCTCAGGTAAGCGAAGGCCCATAAATTGACTGCGTGAAAATACCAGTGGATCACGCTCTTCATGGTGTTGCATATTTAGGATGCGCGCAACAATAATACGGTGATCACCGCCCGGATGAACGGCGATGGTTTCGCACTCAAAGTAGGCAACACAGTCCAGCAGCATGGCTAGACCAGAGGGTGTGGTGACAAGATCGACCCCCGCAAATTGATCGCCAGTGCTTTTGGCAAAGCGCATAGCGATATCTTCTTGTGTTCGCTCTAGAACATGAATCAACTGTTTTTTCCCGACTGCAAAGGCATCCATCAATGCAGAACGCTCAGACAGACTCCAAAGCACGAGAGGCGGATCTAAGGAGACGGTATTAAATGAACTAATCGTGACACCAACCGCTTGACCATTGTTTCCAATGCCAGTGATGACGGTGACGCCCGTAGCGAAACTAGAAAAAGCCTTCCGTAATTCGGGGGGTGAAGCTGAACTCATGAGGATTTTGTCTTTAAACTTATTTCGTATTTGGTGTGATGCTGGTGCCCGGAATGGGGGTCAATATTTCATTTTCCTCGGCACGTACGCATTTGAAACGGTATTCATTCGATGCTTTGGAGATAAAGCTGGCGCCCATGTAAAAGTCAGCCTGACAGGCTTTCATAGCGAAGTTCATAACCTCTTGCGGCGCGGCAGAAGATTGGATCAGGCGCATATTTCCCATCGACATCTTGACGTCAGTGGAAGAGCAGCCAGTCATAACGAGGGTAATCAGCCCAAGAGGGAGTAGAATTTTTTTCATGGAACGCTCCATAATTCGTAATGCTTGTTAGGATAAACGGTTTACTGCCTGCGGGTGAAAATTAGCGGTATGGCTCTGTATTGAAAGGAAAACGATGTTTAAGGCAATTGTTATAAACAAAGACGACAAAGGCTACCGAGCCGAACTGGGGCAGCTTGAAGAATCAGCGCTTCCAGCAGGGGATGTGCGTGTTCGAGTGCAGTATTCGACGCTCAATTACAAAGATGGCTTAGCAATTACAGGCAAAGGCCCCGTGGTTAGAAGCTTTCCAATGGTGCCCGGGATCGATTTTGCAGGGGAGGTGCTGGAAAGCACCTCCCCTGAGTTTAAGGTGGGTGATGCCGTTTTACTCAATGGCTGGGGTGTAGGTGAGGGGCATTGGGGTGGTTTAGCCCAGCAGGCCAGGGTCAAGGCAGATTGGCTTATTCCATTACCCAAGGGCTTTACCGCTAAACAGGCGCTGGCTATTGGTACTGCGGGATATACCGCCATGCTCTGCGTCATGGCACTGCAAAAGCATGGTGTGAAGCCGGCTGACGGTGAAGTACTGGTTACTGGCGCTGCTGGCGGTGTTGGCAGTTTTGCAATTGCCCTACTGAGCAAGCTCGGTTTTACAGTGGTTGCTAGTAGCGGCCGTCCCCAAGAGACGGAGTACCTTCGGTCTTTGGGTGCAGCCGAAGTCATTGATCGGAGTAGCTTATCGGAGCCAGGTAAGCCATTGGCGCGGGAGCGCTGGGCCGCCGTGGTGGATAGCGTAGGTAGTCATACCTTAGTCAATGCTTGCGCAGCAACGAAGAGCGAAGGTGCGGTAGCTGCCTGTGGCCTTGCGCAAGGCATGGATTTTCCAGGCACCGTAGCACCCTTCATCTTGCGTGGCGTCACCCTTTATGGCATCAATAGTGTGACTGTGCCCAAAGCCAAACGCATTGCGGCGTATGACCAGCTGAGTGCGCTAGTGGATACCAGGACCTTGGATGCCATTTCCCATGAAATTGGTTTGGGAGAGGCAATACAGTATGCCGATGCTTTAATGCAAGGCACTGTGCGCGGTCGCGTAATTGTAGACGTGAATCGCTAAGGCAATTGGGTTGGGGGTACGCTATCTGAATTGGATGATTTGCGCAGTGGCAGCTGCTCATTAATTGCACGTTGCTGGTCGTCAGATAGAACCGACCAGTGGGCGATTTCATCCAGCGTGCGAGAGCAACCAAAACAGAAGCCCGTTATGGGATCCATTTCACACCAATTAACGCAAGGCGATTCAACCACTGGATTATCCTTTTATAAAACCAATACCTAGATGAAAATACCATCTCCACCAAATGCAATAAACCTGAATGCAATTGATTACCCCTGGGGCGATCAGTTGCCTGAGAAAGCCGTTCCAATGGAACTACTACCAGGAGTGCGTTGGATCAGAATGCCGCTCCCCTTCGCTTTGGATCATATCAATCTCTGGCTGATTCGGGATACGTTTGAGGGCAGGGCGGGTTGGACCATCATTGACTGCGGCATTGCGAACGATGAAACTCGCGCCATTTGGGAAGAGATTGAGCGAACTCAGTTGGAGGGATTGCCCGTATTGAGGGTATTAGTGACCCACATGCATCCAGATCACGTTGGCCTAGCGCAATGGCTTTGCGATCGCTGGCAAGTGCCTTTGTGGATGTCGATGTCGGATTACCTCACTGCGCAGTGGCTCAGCCACGATCAAGGTGGCGCTGCCATTGGCGCCACTCCTGGAAGCGGCGGTGCTGCAGATCATTATCAAAGGCATGGCCTTTCCAGCAGCGAGGATTTAGAGAAGCTCCGTGGCCGATCAGACTACTACAAGCGCATGGTTCCCAGTGTGCCAAAACGCTATCGCCGCATTATGGATGGCGAGCTGATCGAGATAGGCGGGCACCATTGGCAGATCATCATGGGTTATGGCCATGCCCCAGAGCATGCCTGTCTCTACTGTGCGGAATTAGGCTGTTTCATCTCAGGGGATATGGTGCTGCCGCGCATCTCCACCAACGTCAGCGTCTATGATGCCGAGCCTGACGCCGATCCACTGGGACTGTATTTGGATTCCTTAGTAAAGTACACAGTGCTACCCGAGGATACCGTGGTGCTGCCGTCGCATGGCAAACCCTTCAGAGGTTTGCACTACCGCATTAAGCAGTTACAAGACCACCACGTCGATCGCTTGGCAGAGACAGTGGGCGCGTGCAGCGTGCCCCGCCATGCACGCGATATCGTCCCCGTATTATTCAAGCGCAGCCTGGACACCCACCAAATGAGTTTTGCCATGGGCGAGGCGATTGCCCACCTCAATCACCTGTGGCGTCAAGGAAAGTTGCGCCGCGCGCTTTCTTCCGACGGGGTGTGGATGTTTTGCGTGGTTTAGCCGTACTTGTTTCTTTGCCTGAATCGGCGGTCTCGTCTGATTTGGGCGTCATGGCCTCCCCAAAGGATTTGAGCGCCAAGAGGGTTGCATGTTGAACCTCAAGCCCTTGAATGGTGGTTTTAAGGATGCTGTGGTTCATGGAAAGCCAGTTTTCAACGCTTTTTAAGTCTTTAATTCGTTTTTCAAGCTCATCGATGTCGACCCCTGGAAAGCCAGCAAATCCAGCAGGGCCTTTGGATGGATCGGCGGCAAACGGAAATTGCCCTGGATTTTGACCGGCAGCAACCCCTTGCCCCCACATGGTTTTGAGCATTTCCATGCTTTGATTGAATTCAGGAATGGTTCCAAACATACAGCCTCCGAGTCAGCTTGATGCCGATAAAGTCATTAGAATAGTGGGTTATTAAGATTAAACCCTCTATTAAAACAATGCAATCAAACAGTTCGAATTTGGTATTTACCCGAGGCAATGAATTGCCAGCACTATTAAATGACCGTATCTTGGTTTTAGACGGCGCTATGGGAACCATGATTCAGCAACACAAGCTCAGCGAAGCCGATTACCGCGGCCTGCCAGGAAATACCCGTTTTGCCGATCATCCCGGCGATCTGAAGGGGAACAATGAGCTCTTGGTTTTAACGCAGCCCCACATCATCCAAAAAATCCATGAAGATTATTTAGACGCGGGTGCGGATATTATTGAAACCAATACCTTTGGCGCTACTTCAGTAGCGCAAGAGGACTACAAAATGCCGGGCTTGGCTCGGGAAATGAATGAGGCCGCTGCCCGTTTAGCCCATGCTGCCTGTGCCAAGTTCAGCACGCCGGAGAAACCCCGTTTTGTGGCTGGGGCAATTGGCCCTACTCCAAAGACAGCTAGTATTTCTCCTGATGTGAATGATCCGGGTGCGCGTAACGTGAGCTTTGATGTGCTGCGCGATACCTACCGCGAGCAAATTGAAGGTTTATATGCCGGTGGTGTCGACCTATTTTTAGTCGAAACCATTTTTGATACATTAAATGCAAAAGCAGCGATGTTTGCCCTCGATGAATTTTTTGAGGAAACCGGCGTGAAATTACCAGTAATGGTTTCTGGAACAGTAACAGATGCCTCGGGACGTATTTTGTCTGGACAAACAGTCGAGGCGTTTTGGAATAGCTTGCGCCACATCAAGCCACTCACATTTGGCTTAAATTGCGCGCTAGGAGCGGCCTTAATGCGCCCGTACATTGCTGAGTTAGCCCGCATTTGCAATACCGCGGTCTCGTGCTACCCCAATGCAGGTCTGCCAAATCCCATGAGCGATACCGGCTTTGATGAAACACCGGAAATTACTTCCGAGCTTGTCGATGGATTTGCCAAAGATGGCCTAGTTAATTTAGTCGGTGGCTGCTGTGGCACCACCCCCGACCACATTCGAGCGATTGCAAACGCAGTTGCAAAGCGTAAGCCACGGGTGTTTTATCGCGAGCCCCAAGCAGAGGCGGCAGAATGAGTAAGCGCGTAATTGCCCCAATGCGTTTGTCTGGCCTCGAGTCATACAACATCAGCCCGGTGGTGGGATTCGTCAATATTGGCGAACGCACCAACGTCACAGGATCCAAAGCCTTCTCGCGCATGATTTTGAATAATCAATTTGATGAAGCCTTGGCCGTAGCACGGCAGCAGGTTGAAAGTGGCGCGCAGATTATTGACATCAATATGGATGAGGCCATGCTGGATTCTGAGGCGGCCATGGTGCGCTTTTTGAATTTAATTGCATCCGAGCCTGATATTGCTCGGGTACCCATCATGATTGACTCATCGAAGTGGAGCATCATTGAAGCGGGTTTGAAGTGCGTCCAGGGCAAGCCAATCGTCAATTCGATTTCTTTAAAAGAAGGCGAAGAGGCATTTCGGCAACAAGCCAAGCTGATCCGTCGCTATGGCGCTGCTACGGTGGTCATGGCCTTTGATGAAAAGGGGCAGGCAGATACCTATCAACGCAAGACAGAAATTTGCCAGCGTTGCTATCGCGTCCTAGTCGACGAGTTGGATTTTCCGGCAGAAGACATCATTTTTGATCCCAATATTTTTGCCATTGCTACCGGGATTGAAGAGCACGACAACTATGCGGTCGATTTTATAAATGCGACGCGTTGGATTAAAGAAAATCTACCGGGCGCGAAAGTCAGCGGCGGCGTTTCCAATGTGAGCTTTTCATTTCGCGGTAACGACCGTGTTCGCGAAGCCATTCACACGGTGTTTTTATACCATGCGATTCAGGCCGGCATGGATATGGGTATTGTTAACGCGGGGCAGCTTGGCGTCTATGCTGACTTAGATCCAGAGCTACGTGAGCGGGTCGAAGACATTGTCCTCAACCGCTTCAAAGAGAAAGATGGGCAAACCCCAACCGAACGTTTATTGGCAATCGCTGATCAATTTAAGGGCGATGGCATTAAGCAGGTCGAAAACCTGGTGTGGCGTGAAGCGCCGGTGCGGGATCGCTTAACGCATGCTTTGGTGCATGGCATTACTAACTTTATTTTGGACGATACCGAAGAGTTGCGTACTGACATCATGGGTTCCGGCGGCAGGCCCATTGAAGTGATTGAAGGTCCCTTAATGGACGGCATGAATGTCGTGGGCGATTTATTCGGTGAGGGCAAGATGTTTTTGCCGCAGGTCGTAAAGAGTGCGCGGGTGATGAAGCAGGCCGTGGCGCACCTTATTCCATACATTGAAGAAGAGAAGCGCTTGCACGTTGCTGCTGGTGGCGAAGCCAAAGCCAAGGGCAAGATTGTGATGGCGACCGTCAAAGGCGACGTTCACGACATCGGAAAAAACATTGTCACTGTCGTCCTGCAATGCAATAACTTCGAAGTAGTCAATATGGGTGTCATGGTACATTGCGCTGAAATTCTGAGGGTAGCCAAAGAAGAGAAGGCGGATATTGTCGGGCTGTCTGGTTTGATTACGCCGTCATTGGAAGAGATGACCTACGTTGCCCAAGAAATGCAGCGTGACCCGTATTTCCGTGATCAGCAATTACCGCTGATGATTGGCGGAGCCACAACATCGCGCGTTCACACGGCAGTCAAAATTGCACCGCACTATGATGGCCCCGTCGTATACGTGCCCGATGCATCGCGCTCCGTCTCGGTGGCATCGAGTTTGCTGTCGGATGAGAGTGCGAGCAAATTTATTCAAGACTTACGCGATGACTATGAGCGCATCCGCTTACAGCATGCCAATCGTAAGATAGCGCCAACCATTTCATTGGAGGCGGCACGTCAAAACCGCGAGAAAATCGATTGGAGTAGCTATATACCCGAGAAGCCTAAATTCATTGGTCGCCGCGTCTTTAAAAACTTTGCCCTGAGTGAAATTGCCAAGTTTATTGACTGGACTCCATTTTTTCAAACCTGGGATTTAGCGGGTAAATTCCCGGCAATCCTCGAGGATGAGGTCGTTGGTGTTGAGGCGAAAAAAGTATTCGCTGATGCGCAGGCACTGTTGGATAAATTAATCAAAGGCCAGTGGTTGCAAGCCGATGGGGTTGTGGCGTTTTATCCAGCGAACGCCATTGGTGACGATATTGTTTTTTATGCCGATGAAACTCGAGACCACCCTGTATTTGCTTGGCACAACCTGCGTCAGCAGTCAGAGCGCCCCGTGATCGATGGAGTAAAGCGCCCCAATCGCTGCTTAGCAGACTATGTTGCGCCACGCGATTCTGGAGTGGCAGATTACGTCGGCTGTTTTGCCGTCACTACCGGACACGGCGTTGAAAAGAAAGTTGCTGAATTTCAGGCAAAAAACGATGACTACAATGCCATCATGCTCAAGGCGCTCGCAGATCGTTTGGCCGAGGCATTTGCTGAACTCATGCATCACCGCGTGCGTACTGATCTTTGGGGTTATGCCAGCGAAGAGGTTTTAAGCAATGACGCGATGATTGATGAGCAGTACCGCGGCATTCGGCCGGCACCAGGCTATCCTGCTTGCCCAGCCCATGAGGTCAAGCGCGATATGTTGCGCATTGTTGGCGCTGAAGACATTGGCATGACCCTAACGGAGTCCTTTGCGATGGATCCGGCATCCAGTGTCAGCGGATTTTATTTGGCACACCCCAATGCGCAGTACTTTAACGTTGGCAAGGTAGCAGCAGATCAAGTCGAAGATCTGGCGCAGCGCCGCGGCGAAAGCGTGGAAACGGTACGCCGGTCACTGTCGAGCTCATTGGAGTAGATACCCCTATTCAGTAGGGGGAATAAGCCTTACTTTAGATGCCCCACACGATGGGCTCATTGGCAGCCCTAGCTTGCTTCATGAGTTCTAGAAAAGGAAAAGCGCGCTGCCCTAAACGATCGGCAATTGGCTTGTCCTGATCAGAATCGATTGGGGTATTCCCATCTGTGTTGCGGGATGCAACATCGGCTGTAACAGCTAGCTCAAGGCGGTCAATGAACTCTTGTAAGCGCTCGGCCACTAAAATACCGCGCTGCTCTAGGGGGTGCTCTAGGATGTCAAAAATCCGTTGGCTCAAATCCGAGAGCATGATGACGTCGGGACCTGCTTTGGAGTGAAATTGATAGATCATAGTTTAGCTTACCACCTTTATGGTGGCCCCTATTTATAACTCAGTCCCGCGCCTGATAAACTCATCTTTCTATGCTGTTAAACCATAAAAACCAATTAATTGCATCCTTAGGTGCCGCCTTGAGTGCCGTTGCAGACAGTCGCGGCATAGTAGTGGATGCGCTGATTGAGCCCCGACTAGAGCGACCCAAATCAGTGGACCATGGTGATGTCGCTTGCAACATTGCATTGCAAATCGCCAAAGCATGGAAGATGAATCCCCGTGAGCTTGCACAAGCTATTGTGGATCAGTTGGCTGCAGACTCCAGTTACGCTCGCTTGATTGAATCGAGTGCGATTGCGGGCCCGGGGTTTATTAATTTTCGCCTGAGCAATGCAACTAAGACTGAGGTAGTAACGGCGGTATTGACCCAAAAACAAGAGTTCGGCAAACGTGTGCGGGATGGATCACTGCGGGCGATGGTTGAGTTTGTGTCCGCGAATCCTACCGGTCCTTTGCACGTTGGCCATGGCCGGCAAGCAGCGCTCGGCGATGCCATCGCCAATTTGCTGGACACCCAAGGGATTGCTGTGCACCGTGAGTTTTATTACAACGATGCTGGGGTACAAATCACTAATTTAGCTGCATCAGTGCATGCGCGCCTGAGCGGACTTAAGCCAGGAGACGCCGCTTGGCCAGAGCAAGCGTACAACGGCGATTACATCGTTGAAATAGCAGAGGCATATCAAGCATCACCGAATTGCAAAGGCATGAATGACTTAGCCGCGATTCAGCAGTTTGCAGTTGCTTACTTACGCAATGAGCAGGACATCGATTTACGCACCTTTGGTGTTCAGTTTGATTGCTACTACCTTGAATCATCTTTATATACCGACGGCAGTGTTGCTCAGATCGTTGCCGACCTGGAGTCCGTAGGCAAAACCTATGAAGCCGATGGTGCATTGTGGCTAAAGACAATAGACGATGGTGATGATAAAGACCGTGTCATGCGCAAGTCCGACAGCACATATACCTATTTTGTACCTGACGTCGCCTACCATGCAAGCAAGTGGCAACGCGGTTTTTCCAAAGTAATTAATGTTCAAGGTAGTGATCACCATGGCACCATCGCCCGAGTGCGATCTGGCTTGCAAGGCGTGGCGCAAAAACGCGGCTGGACTATTCCAGCGGATTACCCCGACTATGTTCTGCACAAGATGGTGACGGTGATGCGGCATGGGCAAGAGGTCAAGATTTCAAAACGGGCTGGGTCTTATGTGACCGTTCGCGATTTAGTGGAATGGTCTGGCGGCGTTACGGAGTCGATGAATACTCAAGAGCGTGAATTGGCCTTGCAGCGTGGGCGTGATGCGGTACGTTTTTTCTTAATCTCCCGCAAAGCTGATACGGAATTTGTTTTTGATGTTGACTTAGCTTTGCAGCAGAATGATGAAAATCCGGTATTCTACGTGCAATACGCGCATGCTCGGATTTGCTCTATTTTGCTGCAGTGGAGCGGGACTGAGGCGGAGTTATTGCAAGCCAATCTCTCTCTTTTAAACAGTAAGGCTTCAGACCATTTGTTGCGCCGCCTTGCCGAGTATCCTGAAATGCTGACAGCCGCTGCTACCGAGCTATCCCCACATGCAGTGGCTTTTTATCTGCGTGATTTGGCTGGAGACTTTCATGCTTTTTATAACGCAGATCGCGTTCTGGTCGAAGACCCAGATCTGAAATTGGCAAGACTGGCTTTATTGTCAGCAACCCGCCAAGTCATTGAAAATGGCTTGAGTTTATTGGGTGTATCGGCCCCCAGAAAAATGTAAGATAGTGGGATGATGAAAAAAGCTAGGCTACTAACCATATCTACTCCTACTGCTACTACCAGGGGTGATAGGGAATTTGGCGGCACCATTCTGGGTTTGGTGATTGGTTTGGTCATTGGCCTGAGTCTTGCATTGGCCGTGGCTTTTTATATCTCCAAAAAACCACCACAAGAGCGACCTGGCGTTAAAGCACCTAATCTCCCACTTACGATTAAGCCAGTCACGCCAGTTGATCCGGCTGAAACCGATGAGGAAAAGCCAGCGGGCCAAATTGACTTAAATAAACCGCTTCAAGGTAAGGCGGCGACGCAGAGCAACACTGGTGCTGATCCAATTGCCGAAATTGCGGTTGGCAAATCAGCAGCAGATGTAGTTGCAGGATCAAAAACGGATGCAAAGACAGATGTGGTCTTCTTTGTTCAAACCGGCACGTTTGCAAGTCAATCCGAGGCTGATTCACAAAAGGCTGGATTAGCCATGCAGGGAATGCAGTCGCAAATTAGTGAAGGTCTCGTCGACGGCAAGGCTGTTTGGCGGGTACGAATTGGACCATTTGCTAATGTGGACGATAGCGGTATTGTGCGTAGTAAGTTAACTGGCATGGGTATAAAGCCAACCGTCATTAAGGTGAATAGATAATGAAAGCATTGTTTCGATTGCCCCAACTCATGATGGGTCTTGTTTTTGCTCTGAGTTGCTTCATGCCTCTCTCCCATGCTCAAGGGCCTGCAAAGGTAGAGCCTGGCTTTGATTATCGTATTCTGCCGGTGGCTCAACCGCTCGATACCAAAGGCAAGGTTGAAGTGATTGAATTCTTTTGGTACGGATGCCCTCATTGTTTTGATTTTGATCCAGAAATAATGGCATGGGAGAAGCGTCAAGCGAAAGATGTGGTACTTCGTCAAGTGCCGATTGCCTTCCGCGAAGAGTTAATGCCTCATAGTCAGCTGTTTTATGCGCTCGAGGCGATTGGCAGAAGCAATCTAAACTCGAAAGTGATGTTTGCAATGCATAGGGAAAATAAGCGCTTACTCAATGAGAATGACATTGCCGATTGGGTTGCCAGTCAGGGCGTCGATCGCAATACCTTTTTAGCAGCTTACCGTTCGTTTGCTGTCGTTTCAAAAGCAAGGGCTGCACGGCAGATGGGCGAGGCGTATCGCATTGACGGCGTTCCCACGGTTGCTATTCAGGGCAAGTACATCACTTCACCTTCGATTGCCGGTACACGTGCAAAAGCCATCGCGGTGATGGATCACTTGGTCGATAAAGTCAGAAAAGAAAATTACAAGTAAATGAGGCGGTATTGCCTGCAGCCTTAAATTTTGACGAAACGCCGGAGTATCCAGAAGTAAATGGGATAGGGCAGTAGGCGTAAAAACTTCAAGAATCCAGAAAACCGTTTCGGAAAATGGATATCAAACTCACCCTCACGTATACCATCCAATATGTGCTTTGCTGCCTCTTCAGAGCTAATTAAAGCGGGCATTTCAAAGTCATTTTGCGCAGTAGCCTCGGTCTTTACAAAGCCTGGGGAAATCATATGTACCCCAATGCCTTGGGGTTGCAGATCATAAAAGAGGGTTTCGCAAAAGTTAATCATGGCCGCTTTGCTAGGGCCATAAGCTAAAGCCTTGGGTAGACCACTATAGCCAGCCACGCTACCTACAATGGCGATATGACCACTATGCCGCTCTAGCATATTCGGTAAGACTGCTGCAACGGCGCGCATCGGACCCAACACATTGGCATTGATGGTTTTCTCTGCTGACTCCATCTCAAAGTTGTCGGCGCGAAGTGGAATGTAAATACCAGAAACAAACAACAGCAGGTCAAGCTGCCCCCATTCCTGCATAAGGCTTTGGTAGGCCTCTTGTATGGCATTGGGCTCTGTCACATCCAAGGGCAAAACCATACTTTGATTGGGCTTGGCGTGTTGGGCTACCGCGTGCAGATTTTCAAGGCGACGCCCAGATAGCGCAACCGATGCGCCTGCTGCTAATAGAGCAATTGCACAGGCTTCACCAATTCCGCTGGTTGCGCCAATGACCCAGACTCGTTTGCCTGCAAAACCCTGCATTCCAATCTGTTTCATGGGCGTAAGCTATCTCCGCTAGTGTGATCGTGAACAAGGGTAAATTGAACCACATCAATATTGCGCTCCGAAAAGCCTGCAGCGCAGTACATCAGGTAAAAATTCCAGAGCCGGATAAAGGCTTCATCAAAACCCAATTTAGTGACTTCGTCTAGCTGGCGATTAAAGGCCTCGTACCAAATATACAGTGTTTTTGCGTAATCCGCACCAAAAGCAAATTCGTCTTCAACCCGTAAGCCGGCCCGCGATGCATATTCCCTAAAGGTAGTTTTAGAGGGCAACATACCACCGGGAAATACATACTGCTGTATGAAGTCTGTGCTGCTGCGGTAGCGCTCAAATAACTCCTCAGCAATAACAATGGTTTGAATGCAGGCTTTACCGCCGAGCTTAAGGGATGCCGTAATCGTATTAAAATATTTCTCCCAGTGGTTTTCGCCAACGGCCTCAAACATTTCAATCGAGGCAATGCCGTCAAATTGCTCTTTGCAATCGCGATAGTCCTGAAAACGAATCTCAGAAATGAGGCCTTGCCGCTCAAGGCGCGCATCGGCAAATTTCTTTTGCTCATGCGATAAGGTAAGTCCCGTTACATGGCAGCCTGCTAGCGCCGCCTCTTCAATGAAGCCGCCCCAGCCACAGCCAATTTCAAGAATACGTTTTCCTGGGGTGGCATCAATGGACGATAAGATGCGCCGATATTTATTCGATTGTGCCTCGGCCAGCGGGGTTTGAAGATCATCTCCAAACCATGCACTGGAATAGGTCATGCTGGGATCGAGCCACAAAGAATAAAAGGGGTTACCTAAGTCATAGTGCGCGTGAATATTTTTACGGCTCCCCGATTTGGAATTATTCCGCAGTCGATGCCTAAAACGGTAGAGCAAGGAGCCAAACCAACTGCCGTAAATTGCTTTTTCGAGGAGGGTGCGATTCCGAATGGCTATTTCTAAAATAGCTTTCAAGTCAGTCGTGTTCCACTCCCCACGAATATAGCTCTCAGCAAAGCCAATATCGCCATGCTTTAGAACATCCCTAAAAACGCCCCAATCGAGTATGTGTAAATCGGCATGCAAACTATCACTCGCCATTCCAAAATGCTCTGTTCTACCGTCCGGCAGGGTAAGCAGCAAATAGCCTGATTTAACATTGCTTAGCAATGCTAAAAAAGTCCGTGCGGCAAGCGGAGTGGATTGGGTGGTCTGCCGATTGGCCGAGCGTGAAAAGCTCAGTCGCGATAGAAGGGATTGTGCAGGTCGATTCATCTACTAACTTCAAAGTCGGGCGGTTTGGGTTTGGAGTGAAATGGAACACCTTTAGCCCAAAGCTTTAGTGCTTGCCAATGAATCCGTCCGATCACTCCAATGCTCATGAGAGGATATCGCAATATCGAGACATACAGGGAAGCCCGCGTCAGTGGGTGCGCTTCACCACTAATGCTGGTATGAATTAAGGCCTGTCCATCCTCATGGAGCTCAATGCGGTTAACCGTGTTGCGTCCCGATTGGCTTTCTTGGGGGAAGAGGAAGCGAAACCGATACTCCCCGCTGACATCGCAAAAAGGGGACACATGAAAGACCTTATTCGTTGTCAGGGTTTCTCCCGAATGGAGTGATTCACCTGAATCTTTGCAGAGCAGGTAACAGTGACGCTCACCGAATGTATTGTTGACCTCTGCAATCACAGCGCGGACTTGCCCATTGGGTTTGGTGCAAATCCAAAAACTAACCGGATTAAAGACATAAGCCAAAACCCGTGGAAATGTTTGTAGCCAGATTTCACCATCGGGGTGCTCAATTCCATAGGAAGCCAAAATTGCCTCAGCCCAATCAAGACTATCGATGCCACCGCGACCATGGTCTTTGTCAAAAAATGAGAAAAAGCGAAAGCGATTATCGCCAAGACCATATTGACTCAGAAGAATGGGATTGCGGCGTCGCTCACGCATTGGAATGCTGACCGTAAATACAGAATAGGAAAAGGCATTTTTTGCGGGACGAAAACGGCGGTGCTGAACAACCCCGAAATTGAGTTTCGGCGTTAAATCAACTGGCAAGATTCGCCTCTACTGCTGGAGCTGGCGAGTGCTTTGGCCGCTTGTTCTGATCGAGGATGGCATGCGCGACAAACTCACCAGAGCGCAGGCCGTCCTCATGAAATCCGTACCCAGTCCATGCGCCGCAATACCAGACCGATGACTTGCCTTGGATCAGTGGTAGGCCTGCTTGGGCATCGGTTGCACGCATATCAAACACCGGGTGCGCATACCGGATCTCCTGAAATACTTTACTAGGGTCGGGTTCGCGCAGCGGGTTGAGTGTAACGATGATCGGAATATCCTTAAGTTCGGGGGGAAGCGGCTGGAGGCGATTAATCAAATAACTCACGCTAACGCAATCTTCAGTCACATTATCTTTCTTAGCTTGTGCGGTGTAATTCCAGGCAGCCCAACAGCGCTTATGCTGAGGTAGAAAAGCGGTATCGGTATGCAAGATCGCCCGATTAGGCTGGTAAGGAATCGCACTCAAAACGGACTGAGTGGCAGTATCGATGCCATGCAGCAAGCGAAGGCTTTGATCGCTATGGCAAGCCATCACGACCTCATCAAACTGAGCAGTAGCATTAGCACTAAGCACTTCAATGGAGTCTTGCCCTGCCCTGGTAGGAAGATTAACTGAGGTCACTGCGTCACGCACCCAATGCACGCCGTGCACATCCAGGGCACTGACAATGCGTTTGACGTATTCTCGTGAGCCGCCATGAACCGTGAGCCATTGCGGGCGATTTTGTATTTGCAAGAGACCGTGATTATGGCAAAAGCGTGCCATGGTCTGAATCGGAAACTGCAGCATTTGATCGACAGAGCAGGACCATATAGCGCCAATCATCGGTAGAAAATACCAATCGCGGAAAGGCTTACTAAACGCATGGCGATCTAAAAAAGCAGCAATGCTTTCTTCTTGAGGAGGACCTCTTGTTAAGCTGGCATCAGTCTTTTCCTGACTCAGAGCCAGTGCAGTGGCTAGCGCGTTAAAGCGCATGATGTCACGAGCCATTTTCCAAAAAGATGGACTAAGTAAATTACGCCGTTGACCAAAAAAAGAATTGAGGTTATTACCAGCCCACTCGAGTGGCCGCGTCGATTCGAGCTTCACGGAAAACGACATCTCCGAGGGAAAAATAGGCACAGCCAATTCTTCAAATAGTCGAACTAAGCGCGGGTAAGTGCGGCGATTAAAGACCAAGAAGCCAGTGTCAACAGCCTGTTGAATAGGCCCAGTTGGTGTATCGATGGTGATGTCAACCGTATTGCTATGACCGCCAATGTGCTTACCCGATTCGTAGATCGTGATATCAAAATCGGGATGCTGACGTAAGTTGTAAGCACAGCCTAAACCCGAAATACCAGCGCCAATAATCGCAATGCGCTTTTTAGCCATTACGGCGTTCCTTTGAGTAATTTCTCAACTTGGGACGTGATGGTTTTGCTGCTGGGATTAGCCAGACTGCTATACGCCTCAACCACGTTGCCATTGCGATCAATCAGGTACTTGTAAAAATTCCACTTGGGCGTCGTACCCGTTTTTTCAATTAAGGTCTTAAACAAAGGATTGGGATTTTTGCCTGAGACATTCGATTTAGTAAACATCGGGAATTTGACGTCGTAGGTGTTCTTGCAGAACTCAGCAATTTGCTTATTTGTGCCTGGCTCTTGCTGACCAAAGTCGTTTGATGGAAAGCCTAAAACAACAAAGCCCCTTTGTTGATAACGTGAATAAATTTTCTCAAGGTCATCGTATTGACCAGTAAAGCCACAGTAGCTAGCCGTATTGACCACCATAATTACTTTCCCTTGGTACTGGCATAAGTTTTGGGGCACTTCATCTTGCAAGCGCAAAAACGTATGGGAAAGAAGGGGACTACAAGCAGGAGCTGCAGCCTGAGCGAAAGCCGGGGCGCTAATCGAAAGGCCAAGGCAAAAAGCAGCTGAAATTAGAATACGGCGCATAAATTAATCAAGCAAAATAGGGAACAGGACTCCAGTCTAAGTCATTCCAGTTAAGATGTTTTATGGCGACAAAAACACCAATATCCAAAAGCGCGATAGGCGCCAAAACAACCCGAAACCTCATCTTGGTTTTGGGTGACCAGCTTAATCTGGATAGCCCATTGCTGAAAAATGCCGATTGGCAGCACGATGCCGTTCTGATGATTGAGTCTGCTGGGGAGGCCGCCTGGGTTTGGAGCCATAAGGCACGCATTGCCCTCTTTTTGTCTGCCATGCGCCACTTTGCTGCCGCCCTGACCAAGGCTGGCGCGCGTGTGCACTATCAGTCGATTGAAGGCAATAAGGCGAATACCTTGGGGGATGCACTAAAAGAGGCTATTCAGCAGTACAAGCCTGCTGCAGTTCACTGCACCGAGCCTGGCGAGTGGCGGGTTTGGGGCGACATTACAGCGGCGTGTACCGAAATGGCGACCCCATTGCGCATCGCAAATGACACTCATTTTTTGTGTGACTTAGAGGAATTCAAGGCTTGGGCGGGGGTAAAGAAAGAGCTGCGGATGGAGTTCTTTTACCGCCAGATGCGAAAAAAGCATGGCGTTTTAATGGACAAGGCCGGTGAGCCCGAGGGCGGGCAATGGAATTACGATGCCGCAAACCGCTCCAGTTATCCGAAAAAAGGACCTGGCTTAATTGACCCACCGGAATTTTTTAAGCCCGATGCCATTACGAAGGAAGTGCTTGCCTTGGTAGAGGAGCGCTTTAAAGATCATCCGGGCAGCCTTCAGCACTTTTTATGGCCGGTCACACGGCAGCAAGCCTTATTGGCCCTAGACCGTTTTATCGATGCTCGGCTCGTACACTTTGGCAAATACGAGGATGCAATGTGGACCGATACCCCGTTTGGATGGCATACGATCTTATCCTCTAGCCTCAATTTAAAGCTGATTAATCCGAGAGAGGTCATACAGCGGGTAGAGGCAGCATGGCGGGCTGGTGACGCTAGCTTGGAGGCGGCGGAGGGCCTAATTCGGCAAATTTTGGGTTGGCGCGAATTTATTCGGGGGGTCTATTGGCTCGATATGCCTAAGATGGGAACCGCGAACTACTTTGGATATAAGCGTGAGTTACCAGCATGGTATTGGACTGGCAAAACAAAGATGGCCTGCATGGCCGATGTAGTTGGACAAACGCTGGAGTATGGCTATGCCCACCACATTCAGCGCCTGATGGTGATGGGCAACTTTTCCTTATTGGCTGGCCTGTCCCCTCAAGCGGTGAGTAGCTGGTTCTTGGCGGTTTATGTGGATGCGGTGGAGTGGGCTGAATTACCAAACGTCGCTGGTATGGCTTTGTTTGCCAACGGCGGGCGCTTCACTAGTAAGCCGTATATTTCCAGTGGCGCTTACATTAAGCGCATGAGTAATTACTGCAACCACTGCCCGTATAAGCCTGATGTGCGGGTGGGTGACAATGCATGCCCATTTACGACCTTGTACTGGAACTTTTTAATGAACCACCAGCCTGAGTTTGAAAAAAATCCACGTACCCGCCTGATGACTGCCAATTTAAAACGGATCGACGATGCCGAGAAAAAACAGATTCAGCAACATGCCATAGTCATATTGAAAAACATTGAGACCATTTAAGTAGACAATAGATACGCTATGACAATTCCAACAAAACCCACGTTCGAGTCAAAGATATGCCCTACAGAAGATCTGCCTGCGGCGCTTGCAAGGCTGCCACGTCCAATCGTGTTCACAAATGGCGTCTTTGATATCTTGCACCGCGGCCATGCGAGCTATTTAGATCAAGCGCGCAGTCTGGGCGGCAGTCTCGTGGTTGGCGTGAATAGTGATGCCTCTGTCAAAATGCTGGGCAAGGGCGATGATCGGCCGATCAATGCAGAGGCGGATCGGCAGGCCTTATTGGCTGCATTGGCTAGCGTCGACCTGGTAGTGTTGTTCTCGGAACAAACGCCAGTTGAATTACTCGAGCACGTGCGGCCTGATATCTACGTCAAAGGCGGCGATTACGCCATTGATACGCTAGAAGAAACACGGCTAGTAAAAAGTTGGGGTGGAACAGCGATGGCTATCCCGTTTATTTACGAACGCTCAACCACTCATTTGCTTGGACGCATTCGCAAGGAATGACTTAACGCAGGGCTTGGCGCAGCCAAGACCACAGTCCACGCAGGACAAGGCCATTGATGGCTTCCGTAAAAATAGAGCTAGATAATGGCTGGTGTTTCAGTTCGGCGGCAATGTGTTTTGCATTGCCACCATCAATCCAAATGCGATCAATCGGCTGGCGCATTTCCTTGGCTAGTTGCAATGCATTCTGAATGGCGCCAATTTGTGCAGCTAAGCAGCCTTTGTAAATTGCCGCATCAGTCGATAAGCCAAAACCATCTATCTGCTCGGCCTCGCTCGTGGCTGGCAGCCTTGCAGTGTGGAGCTCCAAGCTCGATTGCATTAAGCTTAAGCCCGGAATAATCCAGCCTCCCTGATGAATGCCATTTGCCCCCAGAAAATCAATCGTAGTTGCAGTACCGCTATTGACAACCAAGCCATTGCCATTCGATAGGGTGCGTGCTGCAATCAGCCCAGCCCAGCGGTCAGCCCCAAGCTGACTGGGCTCTGCATACAGCGAACGTAAACCATCAACAGGAGTATCCCCACGCATACGTAGCCATTGGGCATCGTGCCAAGGGGTAAATAAGTGCTTAAGGTTAGTCATGCACTCTTCAGCAGCGACGCAGCAAATACCAATCGCATCGGGCTTTGGAATGGTTTGCAAGATGTAATGCGCTAGCTCTTCGCAATGGTCCGGTGATAGCAGTAACTTTGTGTCAATTGCGCCCGAGTGGAGCCATACTTTTTTATTACGATCGATTGGATTTTGATGCGATTCCACTACCGCCCACTTTAGGCGGGTATTACCAATATCAAATAAAAGGTAAAGGCTCATGCTTGCCTTCGTAGCGATACATCTCCGGCATGTATCGCAACCATGGCGTGGTCCGTTTGAATTTGATACGCACCAGTGTGGTCAATACCGGATGCCACCCCTTCAATATTTTTTTTCCCAAGGTGACTTGTGAAGACAGGCTCACCTTGATAGGCATCCCAATCTGACCACCGCTGCATAAAAGACTCAAAGCCATGTTGATCAAACTCAGTGCAAAGGCGCTCAAATGCGCTGACTAAATTAAGCCAAATGTAGTCCAGATCGGGCAGAATTTGAGCTTGCATTAGCAGCTGATCCAGTCCGCCAATCGGACCGGAGTGGATGGCTTTTAATTCCGCGGCTTCGCTGATGTGGGAGCGTACATTAAGGCCAACCCCAATAATCATCCAGCTCGGATCATTGGGGGATGACTGTCCCCCTTCAATCAAAATGCCCCCGACTTTTGCATGCCCGATGACGATGTCGTTGGGCCACTTTAGCCGCAACCCTTGTTGATACAACATACGCTCATTGGTATTCAGTGCAGAGCAGATGCCCTCAATTACTGCTAATCCAGCAACTAAGCTCAGACCGCTTAATTCAGCGGGGCTTTTGTGAAACGGAAAGGCGAGCGAAAACGCCAGAGAGTCACCCGCTTGGGCATACCAAGTTCTACCGGCACGACCTTTGCCATGCGTCTGTTTTTTGCTAAAACGAGCAACCGGATCAATCAATGTACCGGCACGCCAACGCGCCATCAGATCATCGTTGGTGGACCGTGTCTCAGCGACGCGCTCGAGAATGCAGTTTCCGTTCATTTCACTATTGTAGAAAGGTCTGACCTAAAATTGCGGGATGTCAGCAGAATCAGGGCAAAACCCCCGTCCGCGTAAATTGGCGTGGCCATTGCAGGCCATGCCCTTAGCGCGAGCCATTGCCTTAATTTATGGTTTCTTGATTATTTACACTAGCCTTAACCCGTTTGACTTCAATTTTCAAAATGGGGTTCGGGGCCTCGCTTGGTTATCTGCCCCTTTGCCGCGTTTTATTCCCCTGTTTGATGTCGTAGCCAATGTACTAGCCTATATTCCTTTGGGGTTTTTATTGGTCTGCGCTGTATTTCCACGCTGGCGGCGTTTTCTTGCCCTGTTCATTGCCTTAATGAGTTGCGCCCTTTTGGCAGGAGTCGTGGAAAGCATGCAAACCTGGCTGCCAACCCGCATCCCTAGTCAAACCGACTGGTGGGCCAATATGCTGGGCGGTTTTATCGGCGCCCTCCTGGCTGTGCCCCTAGGACCCCAATGGCTTTCGGGTAGTGCAATTCGGCGGCAGTCTGATGTATGGTTTGGTCTGAATTGGGGCGCAGCCACCTTATTCATCTTGTTTCCGTGGGCGCAAATTTATCCCCAAAGCGCATGGCTTGGTATGGGCGCATGGCGACAATGGGTTGGTGGGGGAGATTGGGGCACCTTCGTCATGAACCAGACGCTACGCGAGGGTTTAATTACGACCAGCTGCTGGCTTGGGGTTGGACTGATCCTTTCCCTCGGAATGCGAGCCAAAGCCCCACAATGGCGCTTATTGATGGGCTTATTGGGCGCGTCCGTGCTGATTAAAAGCCTCTTTACGGGCTTGCAGTTTGGGGATGAAATCAGCTTAGCTTGGCTGACCACTGGCGCGGTATGGGGTATGTTAATTGCGAGCGCATTGTTATGGTGGGCGATTCGGTGGAGCAGTTGTACCCGCTTGTGGCTTGGCCTAGCCTGTTTGACCGCCATGCTCTTGCTTGTCAATTTATTTCCAGACAATCCCTACTTCGCCTTGACTCTGAAGGACTGGTTTCAGGGCCGCTTGCTGCACTTTAATGACCTAATGAAGTGGGTTTCATTTATTTGGCTTCCCTTTGCAATTTTCTGGGTATTGCAAAATCAATTCAAAACCCGATTCAGCAAAGGGCCGATATAATTTTGTATGGCATTTAAACACCACCTCTTCTTTTGCCTTAATGAGCGCACCAACGGCAATAACTGTTGTGCCCAGCACAATGCCTTTGATTTGTTCACCTACGCCAAAAACCGTATTAAGGAGCTCGGGCTCTCCGGTCCAGGCAAGATACGCGTGAACAAGGCAGGTTGCCTTGATGCCTGTAGTCTCGGGCCGGTAATGGTGGTTTATCCAGAAGGCATTTGGTACACCTTTATTGATGCCGATGACATTGAAGAAATTATCCAGTCCCATTTACTTGAAGGCAAGCCAGTCGCGCGCCTGATCGCCGCTTAATTTTTTCTTCTGATTAAAAGACCTGCGCATGAATAGCCGCACCCAAGTAATTTCCATGGATGGCATCGTAGGCCCAATAGAAATGGCAATTGACTTGCCTGACCTCCTTAAAAACGATCCTGCATTTATGGTGCGCGGCCTCGCTTTGGTTGCTCATCCACACCCTTTACTGGGTGGGACGATGGACAACAAGGTCGCACAAACGATTGCACGGGCATTTAATCAGTTGGGTTACGTTAGCGTGCGCCCCAATTTTCGGGGTGTAGGTGGCACAGCCGGAATTCATGATGAGGGCGTTGGTGAGTTAGCCGATTTACTGCATGTATCCGAGTGGATGCGTAATCCACACACCTGGATGAATAATGAATTAACTGAGCAATTCATTTGGACAAACTCGATTTCAACTTTGCCTCTTGTAGTGGCAGGTTTTTCATTTGGTAGTTTTGTTGGTAGTCATTTAATCAAGGCATTGGCCGATTTAGGCCGTCCCGCAGAGCGGTTCGTGATGGTAGGAAGTGCGGCGGGCAAATGGGAACTATTGAACGTTCCTAAAGATACGATCTTGATACACGGTGAACTGGATCAGACCATTCCCTTGGCAGATGTCTTTAATTGGGCTAGACCACAAGAGTTAACGGTTCAAGTAGTGCCAGGAGCGGACCATTTTTTTCACCGTAAATTGCATTGCATTCGGAATATTATTTTGGGCGAGTGGCTAGGTCAGCCAGCTTGGTCGCATTCAGGTTAAGGACTATGGAAGAAAAATCGCTGATTGAATACCCCTCTGTTTTTCCGATCAAGGTCATGGGAAAAGACGCCCCTGAATTTTTACCGGCCATGGTGCATATTGCCAAACAGTTCGATCCCATTTTTGATGAGCAAACCATAGAGCAGCGGCCTTCGCAAAATGGTAAATACTTGGGCTTGACGCTGAGCATAAACGCGACCAGCCGTGAGCAGCTTGATGAGCTCTATCGCACCCTGTCAACCCACCCCTTAGTAAGCATTGTTCTTTAGTTGAGATGGCATGACTATTGCCATTAAGCAGCTTGGCGTAGTGGACTACGTTACAACGTATGAAGCGATGCGTTTGTTTACAAAAGAGCGCACGGCATCGACCCTAGATGAAATCTGGGTCTTAGAGCACCCCCCTGTCTTTACCTTGGGGCTCGCAGGTGATCCTGCCAATTTGCATGCTGCAGACGGTACTATTCCGCTGATTCAGGTTGATCGAGGTGGGCAAATTACCTATCACGGTCCAGGACAACTCGTGGTCTATTTATTGTTAGATCTTCGCCGGTATGGCTTGCATGTCAAAGAGTTTGTTAATCGGATTGAGCAGGCGGTCATGGATACTTTATCCGAGTATGGCTTGCCAGCAGTTCGCGAGACGGGAGCTCCCGGTATCTATATTGCACCCTCGTTTGAGGGCGGATCCGAGTGGCATGGTGCAAAGATCGCCGCATTAGGCTTAAAAGTAACTCGGCACTGCTCGTACCATGGCCTTGCCCTCAATGTGAATATGGATTTATCGGCATTTCAGCAAATCCACCCTTGTGGCTATGCGGGATTGCGAACCGTAGATATGAGAACATTAGGGATCGAAGACAATATGGCATCGGTCGCTCAGCGCCTGGTCAGTCAGCTGCAAGAGCAGCTAACCCCAATTACCTGATGCGCAGTGCATATAGGAAACCATGACAGTAGATAAATCCAGTATTGAGGTGCAATCGGCCCCAGAGTACGACCCCCTGCGAAAGCAAAAGTCGGCCGAAAAGACGGCACGCATTCCGATCAAGATTGTGCCGATTGAACAGGTATTAAAAAAACCCGATTGGATTCGGGTTAAGGCGGCATCAAACAATTCCCGCTTTGCTGAAATTAAAAAAATCCTCCGCGAGAATGATTTGGTTACGGTTTGCGAGGAAGCTAGTTGCCCCAATATTGGTGAATGTTTTGGAAGCGGTACAGCCACATTCATGATCATGGGTGATAAGTGCACACGCCGATGCCCCTTCTGTGATGTGGGCCATGGGCGCCCCGATCCCCTTGATACTAAAGAGCCATACAATTTAGCGAGCACCATCGCCGCTCTTAAATTAAATTACGTGGTGATTACCAGCGTCGACCGCGATGATTTACGCGATGGGGGTGCTCAGCATTTTGTGGATTGCATTTCGCAAACACGCAGCTTGTCGCCTAAAACCCGCATCGAAGTATTGGTACCCGATTTTCGGGGTCGTTTAGAAAAGTCACTCGATGTATTTTCTGCCAATACCGAGATGGGCCTACCTGATGTCATGAACCACAATCTAGAAACGGTTCCCCGCCTCTATAAGCAAGCACGGCCTGGCGCAGATTACGCCCACTCTTTGCTATTACTGAGCGAGTTTAAAGTTCGATTTCCGGCCATCGCTACCAAAAGTGGATTGATGGTTGGCCTAGGCGAAACCGATGAGGAAATTCTGGAGGTGATGCGTGACATGCGTGCGCATAACATCGATATGCTGACCATTGGTCAGTATTTAGCCCCGTCCGGCCACCATTTACCAGTGCAGCGCTACGTACACCCGGATGTATTTAAAGAGTTCGAGCGCGAAGCCTACGCCATGGGCTTTACCCATGCTGCGGTGGGCGCGATGGTGCGTTCAAGTTACCATGCTGACCAGCAGGCCCATGGAGCGGGGGTTGTTTAGTCTTAAGGTAAACGTAGGGCACTTTCAATTGACCCACCAGATAAAGTTAGCCGCCATTATTTTGATAGGCGCTGCCATTCTAGGCTGCAGTCCTAAATTGGATTGGCGCACAGTGAATACCGAGCGCCTTGGCTACACCGTGCTCTTTCCTGAAAAACCAAAACAAGCTGAGCGGAGCCTGCCTTATGCTGGACTCGAGTTACAACAAACACTGGAGGTGGCGCAGATTGATGATGCCATCATGTCGGTCACCACGATTACAGTGCCGTCCAGCATCAATGCGCAAGCAGATGCGTTGCTGCAGCAGGTGCAAAACACTATCCTGCAGTCAGCCAACGCCGTTCAAACTCCACCAATCAAACGACCTTCATCGTATTTAATTGCAGGACCTGCTCGAAGCAAGGGGCTTGCTGACGATTTTTTGTTTGAGATCCAAAATCCGAGTGGCAAGCGCTGGATGCGGGTGCGCTGGATTATGCGGCCCGATGGCGAGGGTGGTAGTCGCATCTATCAACAATCCCTATTACTTTTGGCGCCCGCGAATGCGAAAGTGTTTCAGTCTGAGCTCACCGCAGAAAAGTGGGATCCATTTTTTGATGAATTCCGGGTTCAGTAAATGAGTCTGCACTGGTATCGCCATCCGCTGCAGGCGATACAACTCCCACTGCAAGGCCGCCATGCGTTGCGCGTCTTTATGAGCTTTGCCTTGGCCTACATCATCTCGTATGCCTTTCGCTCAATTAATGCGGTCATTTCCCCTGAGCTCATTCGTGACTTGCATTTAAGTCATACCGAGTTAGGTTTTTTGTCCTCTGCCTATTTTATTGGCTTTGGAATGACGCAAATCCCAGTTGGTCTAGCGCTCGATCGCTTTGGGCCGCGTGCAACAGAAATGGCATTGATGAGCTTTGCCATTATTGGAGCCCTTATTTTTGCCTTTGCAGATCAATTTGTCACCCTAGTGATTGGTCGAGTGTGTATCGGGGTTGGCGTATCCGCGTGCTTGATGTCCGCCTTCTCAGGTTTTCGAACCTGGTTTCCATCACAGCAACAGCCACAGTTGGCCTCCGCCATGTTGGTGTTTGGTACCTTCGGCGCCTTAATGACCAGCTGGCCGGTGCACGAAGTACTTCCCTTTATCGGTTGGCGCGGGGTGTTTGTAGTGATGGCTGCTTTATCTGCCTTGGCCATTTTAATTTTATATATTGGCCTGCCGATTAAGGCAGCAAGCCAGTACGGTACGCAAGCAGAGGAAATTGATCCCGATGAAAAGGCTACTCTTTCTTGGAAAAGTTACCGCCCCATTTTGACAAATGCCTTTTTCTGGCGGATTTTGCCGCTGGGTATTTTTTGCTATGGTGGATTTATTGCAATTCAAACCCTGTGGTTTGGTCCGTGGCTAATTCAGGTGATGGGCTATAGCGCTACTACTGCAGCACAAATTTTATTTGGCTTTAATGCAGTACTGCTGTGTGCCTATTTAATGAATGCTTGGATTTTGCCAAAACTGGCTGGCATTGGAATCGATACCATGCGCTACATGACGTGGATGGTTGGCGCTTCAATCGTGCTGCAAGCCTGTGCATTTTATTGGCGCAGTCCGTGGGTGTGGGCATGGTGGTACTTAGTAGCCATTGCGTGCGCATCATATGTGCTTGCGCAAAGTTTAATCGTCACGTACTTTCCGAAGGCCTACTCGGGGCGTGTAAGTACGACTTACAACTTATCCCTCTTTATTGGGGCATTCATAGTGCAGTGGGGGATTGGTTATTTAGTTGATTTGGGAATCGCTGTGGGCTGGTCACAAGCAAGTGCATTTGATGTGGCGCTGGGCGTGTTCCTGATTGCACAAGCAATTGCATTTGCTTGGTTCTTGTTTTCGTCGAAGTATTTTCCAGCAAGAACAATCGTAGATACACCAAGTAATTAGGCGCGGTGCTTTTCCATCTCAGCTACTTTTAACTCGAGTGCTTCTAATTTTTCACGAGTTTTAGAGAGCACTTTGGCTTGCAATTCAAATTCATCGCGCGTGACCAAATCCATTTTCTGAAAGCCTTGATTCATCATGGCTCGCACATTCTTTTCAATCTCTTGGGCAGGGGAATTGCGAATGGCATCACCCACTTTGCTTTGCATCTCTTCGGCAATACGCTGAATCTGTTCAAGGATTTGGGCTGGTTTTTGCATGAATGACATCCATTTAATGTGAATTGATGACTCATTTTAGGAGCTCCCTGAAATTCAGGGGTCTGGAAGACCTAAAAAATCAGGGCAAATTGCCCTTAAAACGGGGTTATGGTCCAAAGCAGTGCCATTTAATGCTCTATTTTGGTGCATATGCCTTAAAAAGGGGAAAAGTTCAAATTTAGAAACAGTCGCACGGATCACTATGAGATCCATGAACCGCCATAGATGGGTTCAAACGATTGAAACAACAAGCAAATCGAACTTTTTAACCTAAACAGGAGTATTCCATGAACACACTACAAAAAACCGCGATTGCTGCTGCAATTACTGGGCTCTTTGCCCCATCAGCGTTTGCACAGGCTACCCCAGCACCAGAGGTAAGCCCAATTAGTGCCAACGTCACAGTAGTCAATGAGTATCGTTATCGCGGCCTTTCCCAATCAAACTTTTTACCAGCCATTCAAGGTGGCTTTGATTACGCGCATGAAAGCGGGTTTTATATCGGCAACTGGAACTCATCGATATCATGGATTAGCGACTTTAATCCAGGAGTTTCGGCACCTATTGAGATGGATTTTTATGCCGGCTTTAAAAAAGATTTAATTGCACCCGGTTTTGCATCTGATCTTGGTGTACTTCAATACTATTACCCAATGAGGGGCGGACCTGCTATTGCAACAAGTCCCAATACAACTGAACTGTATGCAGCACAAAATTTCACGTTTGGCCCTGTAACGGGGTTTGCTAAGATTTCTTACGCCGTCACCACACTCTTTGGTATTTCACAGAGTACCGGCTCATTCTATCCAGACTTAACAGTAAATTATGACACTGGCATTTGGGGGTTAGCTCTTAATGGCCACGTTGGATATCAGTCCATTGCAGGATCAGTGAATGGGGTTTCTAACTCAAGCAATCTTAGCTATACGGATTGGAAGCTTGGCGTAACTAAAGATTTTGGCGCGGGACTATCTTTATCTGCTGCTTATGTTGATACAAATGCCAAGGCAGAATATTGGTCATACAACGGTAAAAATTTAGGTGGCGCTACTGGCATTGTTTCACTAACCAAGACTTTCTGATAACCCTTCCTAACGGAGAAACGTATGAAATTAATTACCGCAGTCATCAAGCCCTTCAAGCTTGACGAAGTGCGCGAGGCGCTCTCAGAAGTAGGGGTCTCGGGCATTACCGTGACAGAAGTTAAGGGCTTTGGGCGACAAAAGGGCCATACCGAGTTGTACCGTGGTGCAGAGTATGTGGTCGACTTTTTACCCAAGGTAAAAATAGAAGCTGCTGTGGAAGACGGTATTTTGGAGCGTGCGATTGAAGCAATTGAAAAATCAGCACGCACGGGCAAGATTGGCGATGGCAAGATTTTTGTTACCTCAGTCGAACACGTCATACGTATCCGTACCGGTGAAACCGGCGCGGCAGCACTTTAAAGAGAGGTTCACTATGTTTACTTGGATGAAACGACTTGGCGCAGGGGGCGCAATGGCTTTGGCCTTAGGCGCAACAGGCTTGATGGCAGCAGTACCAGCCCTCGCAGCCGATGCGGTAGCTGCAGCACCAGCAGTAGCTGATGCAGCTGCAGCTGCAGTTGCAGCAGTTCCGAATAAGGGCGATACCGCTTGGATTATGGTGTGTACAGCATTCGTTGTGCTGATGACGCTGCCTGGCCTCGCCTTATTTTATGGCGGCTTAACGCGCAGTAAAAATGTGCTGTCGATCTTAGTGCAGTGCATGGTGGTGTTCTCGCTGATTGCAGTTCTGTGGACCATTTATGGTTACAGCTTTGCGTTCACAGAGGGCAGTGCATTCATTGGTGGATTGGATCGACTGTTTTTAGCTGGAGTAACGCCAGATAGCCTGGGGGCTACTTTCAGCAAAGGCGTTGTGATTCCTGAATTTACTTTCATTGGATTCCAGGCTGCGTTTGCAACCATTACCTGCTGCCTCATCGTCGGTGCCTTTGCGGAGCGTGCTAAGTTTTCGGCGATCTTGGTCTTTACCATTCTCTGGTTCACTTTTGCCTATTTACCAATAGCGCACATGGTGTGGTTCTGGCCTGGTCCAGATGACATCAAAGATGCAGCGTCGCTTGAAGCCATTACTGCAAAAGCAGGTTGGTTATGGCAGAAAGGCGTTCTTGACTTTGCAGGTGGTACCGTAGTGCACATTAATGCCGCTGTTGCTGGTTTGGTGGGCTCTTATATGGTGGGCAAGCGCATTGGTTTCGGTAAAGAAGCAATGAAACCCCATAACTTGGTCTACACCATGATTGGTGCATCACTCTTGTGGTTTGGTTGGTTTGGTTTCAATGCAGGTTCGGCATTGGAAGCAAACGGAACCGCTGCCTTGGCTTTCTTCAATACTTTAGTAGCAACCGCTGCTGCTGTATTGGGCTGGACGCTGGCTGAGTGGATTACCAAAGGCAAGCCATCCATGCTGGGCGGCGCATCGGGTTGCGTCGCTGGCTTGGTTGCGATTACACCTGCAGCTGGTTTTGTTGGGCCAATGGGCGCAATCATGATTGGCTTTATTGCTGGCGTAGTTTGCTTATGGGGTGTATCGGGTCTGAAGCGGATGCTGGGTGCAGACGATAGCTTTGACGTGTTTGGAGTCCACGGCGTGGGCGGCATCATCGGCGCAATTCTGACCGGTGTTTTTGCTGATCCCGCATTGGGCGGATCCGGAATTTGGGACTACGTTGCGAATGCTGCTTCTGCTGAGTATTCGATGGGCTCCCAAGTTTGGTTGCAGGCTCAGGGCGTCATCACCACCGTTATTTGGTCTGGTGTGGTCTCCGTTGTTGCCTTCAAGCTAGTCGATATTGTGATTGGTTTGCGGGTCAAGGAAGAAGAAGAGCGCGAAGGCTTGGATATTGCTTCCCACGGTGAAACTGCCTACGAATCCTAATTAGGCGGATTGTCGAAGCTAAATAGGCCCTAGTGGTCTATTTAGCTTTTTTATTGGGTTCTCTGGATCCAATGCCCTTTTTATAAAAAAACTTACAATAGTGAGATGGTCCCACATCTCATTACCGCCCTTAGCGGCCCCTTGCTCGAACTCGAGACCAGGGTAATTGAAGCAACTCCTGCAATCGAGCGTTGGTTTCGCTTGGAATGGCAAGAGCACACACCACCCTTTTATTGCTCCGTAGATTTACGGAACTCGGGTTTTAAGCTAGCACCAGTCGATACCAATTTATTTCCGGGCGGTTTTAATAACCTCTCCCCAGAAATGTTGCCCCTCGCAGTGCAAGCCGCCATGGCTGCAATTGAGAAAATTTGCCCCGAAGCCAAAAATTTACTGTTGATTCCGGAGCGCCATACTCGGAATACCTTTTATCTTCAGAACATTGCCAGGCTCTCATCGATTCTGCGTCAAGCAGGACTCAATGTCCGCCTGGGTAGTTTGTCTGAAGACATCAAGAAGCCAACCTGGATCGATTTACCGGACGGTAATCGTTTACTGCTTGAGCCATTGGCCCGGCTAGGCCTCAAAAAGCAACGCCTTGGTATTAAGGATTTTGATCCATGCTCGATTTTGCTCAACAATGATTTGTCTGCCGGCATTCCGCCTATTTTGGAAAACATCTACGAGCAATACTTATTGCCGGGATTGCATGCGGGTTGGCATATTCGCCGCAAGTCAAATCACTTTGAGGCTTACGACGAGGTGGCTAAGAAGTTTGCCAAGCTCGTGAACATTGATCCATGGATGATCAATCCGTATTTCACCAGCTGCAGCAATGTGAACTTCCATGAGCGTCAGGGCGAAGAGGAATTGCAAGCAGCAGTAGAGCAAGTATTAAAGAAGACCGCTAAGAAATACCGTGAATACGGCATTAAAGAGAAGCCCTATGTTGTAGTGAAGGCGGATGCTGGAACCTATGGCATGGGTGTGATGGTGGTAAACGAAGCCAGTCAGCTCAAAAACCTCAATCGCCGTGATCGCAACAAGATGAGTATTGTCAAAGAAGGCCTTGAAGTCAACGATGTGATTATTCAAGAGGGTGTATACACCTTCGAAAAGGTTAATGAGGCTGTTGCGGAGCCGGTGGTGTATATGATTGACCGCTATGTAGTCGGCGGCTTTTATCGTGTGCATACTGATCGCGGCCCCGATGAAAATCTCAATGCACCCGGTATGCATTTTGTACCCTTGGCGTTCGAGCAAAATGCCATGCCGGATTACCATGCAAAACCGGGCAGCGCAGCCCCGAATCGCTTTTACTTATATGGTGTAGTAGCCCGCTTGGCTTTGTTAGCGTCCTCGCTCGAGCTGGAGCGTACCGATCCCAATGCAGAAGTGGCGTAAGTAAAACCACCGAGACATTACCGTGGATTTTTTATTTATTGCTGACCCTTTAGAGTCCTTCCAAATAGAGAAGGACTCGACACTGGCAATGATGCGGGCAGCCCAGTCTGCAGGGCATCGCCTGTGGTTTGTGGAAACACGCGGCATTGTTTGGAAAGACACTAGCGTCGTAGCTGACTGCCGGCCACTTGCAATTAAGCCAAGCAGCACATCCTGGTTTGAGGTGGGTGCAATCGAGCCCCGCCGAGTGGCCGATTTTTCAGCCGTGCTGATGCGCAAAGATCCGCCCTTTGATATCGAGTACCTCAATACCACGTGGCTTCTCTCTGCTGCAGTTCGCCAGGGCGCACGGGTATTTAATCAACCGGGTGCCATTCGGGAGCATTCCGAGAAACTCTCCATTACCGAATACCCTGACTTGATCCCACCCACTTTAGTTACGCGCGATCTTGCGGAGGTCGAGGCATTTCATAGGGTGCATCAGGATATTGTGATTAAACCCCTGGATGGCATGGGCGGTATGGGCGTCTTTCGGGTGGGAAAGGATGGCCTTAATTTGGCCAGCATCGTCGAAACACTGGGTGTAAATGGCGCGCGTACATTAATGATTCAGCGCTTTTTGCCGGAGATTGCACAGGGCGATAAGCGCGTTTTGCTCATCGCTGGTGAGGTCGTTCCCTATGCCTTGGCGCGCATACCGCAGGGTACTGAAATTCGGGGTAACTTAGCTGCCGGTGGCAAGGGTGTCGCGATGCCTTTGACCGCCCAGGAAATAAAGGTAGCGCGATACCTGGCACCGCTGCTTTGGCAAAAAGGCCTTTTCTTGGTAGGCTTAGACTTAATTGGCGGCTACCTAACGGAAATCAATGTGACCAGTCCAACGTGTTTTGTGGAAATTACCGAGCAGACCGATTGTGATGTTGCTGCCATTTGGCTGCGCGCCTTAGAAAAGGCCTTACACTAATATGGCCGGAATTCTGATCATTGCCCATACTCCCATAGCCAGCGCTATGTTGAGCTTTGCTGAGCATGTATACGGCTCCGTACCAGAGCACATTGGGGCTGTTGATATTCCGGCGCACGAAGATGCCAAGATTAGTTTCGAGCGAGTATTGCTTGCGGCAAAGGCTGTTGAAAGGCAAGGCGAGCTCTTAGTCTTAACGGATGTGATGGGCGCAACTCCAGCGAACGTTGCATCGCGGCTTATTACCCAGCAAAGTGCCTCTGGTGGAAAGTTAAATGTATTGGTACTGGCTGGACTCAATCTACCCATGCTGATGCGTGCAATGTCATATAAAGACGATACATTAGAGACACTGGCACAAAAAACCTTGCAGGGTGGTCAAAACGGTATCTTACGATTGGGTGTAGTAGCCCATGGACAAACAACTGAAGTACAGGATTAATCATGCCCGTCGCTGAAATCGCCATCATCAATAAATTGGGACTCCATGCCAGGGCTTCGGCCAAGCTGTCGCAACTCGCCGCGCAATATCAGTGCGAAGTACTATTGAGCAAAGGTAGCCGTCAAATCAATGCGAAGAGCATTATGGGTGTGATGATGCTGGCTGCAGGTATTGGTAGTACCGTGACCTTAGAAACCATTGGAACGGATTCAGAAGAGGCAATGCAGGCCATTACTGCATTGATTAATGAACGTTTTGGTGAGGGCGAATAAACCGTGACCTTTTCACTCCATGGCATTCCGGTATCGAAGGGTATTGCGATTGGTCGAGCAGTACTCATCTCTAGGGCAGCGCTGGAAGTAAGCCACCATTTAATTGATGCAGGCCAAGAAGAAGTTGAGGCCAATCGTCTACTGTCCGCCTTCAAGCAAGTTCAATCCGAATTAACCACCCTACGCGGTGGATTACCAAAAGATGCGCCACAAGAGATGGCGGCGTTCTTGGATGTTCACAGCATGATCTTGGCTGACCCCACCTTAGCTGAAAAGCCCCTTAAGTTGATTCGGACCGAGCGACTCAATGCCGCATGGGCTTTAACAACCGAGCTCAATGACTTATTGGAGCAATTTGCGGAAATTGAAGATCCCTACCTTAAAGAGCGGGCGCACGATATTCGGCAGGTGGCAGAGCGCGTTTTAAAGGCACTGCACTCGCAGCGTAAGGATGGCATAGCGCAAGCGGATTTTTTAGCACCAACCGATGCGGGGGTCGATGCCATTATTGTGGCGCACGACATCGCACCGCATGACATGTTGCGTTTTAAGGACTATGCATTTAAGGGCTTTGTAACTGATCTAGGCGGCCGTACCTCGCACACCGCGATTGTGGCGCGCAGCATGGAAATTCCGGCAGTCGTTGGCGCACGGCATGCGAGTGAAATTATTCGTCACGGAGATTGGCTGGTGCTCGATGGCGATCGTGGTGTAGTCGTTGTATCTCCTAGCAAGCGCTTACTAGAAGACTACCGTGCATTACAGTTAACTGAAATCGCAGAGGCCCAAAAGCTGCAGCAGATTAAATACTCGGATACCAAGACCAGCGATGGAGTGCAGATTGAACTTTTAGCCAATATTGAATTACCTGAAGATGCTAAGCAGGCGGTCGAGTTTGGCGCTGTCGGTGTTGGCTTATTTCGTTCCGAGTTTTTGTTCATGAATCGCAAAGAGGCATTACCAGGCGAAGAGCAACAATACCTTGAGTATCGCTGCGTGGTCGAGTCCATGCATGGCTTGCCAGTGAATATTCGAACGATTGACGTCGGAGCTGATAAAGCCTTGGGCTCAGGCAGCGATTTATCGCAAACTGGCACCTCACCACTCGGATTACGTGCGATTCGCTGGTCATTGACCGAGCCAGAAATCTTCTTAACGCAGCTGCGTGCCATTTTGCGGGCCTCTGCACATGGTCAGGCACGCATTATGATTCCGATGCTGGCACATGCTAAAGAGATTAGCGAGACATTGCGTTTGCTGGAAAAAGCGAAGGCCCAGCTGCAGCAGCGCAATCAATTATTCAACCCCAATATTCAAATTGGGGCCATGATCGAGATCCCAGCAGCAGCCTTGGTATTGCCACTCTTCATACGGCATTTTGATTTTTTATCGATTGGCACGAATGATTTGATTCAGTACACCTTGGCGATTGACCGAGCAGACCATGCAGTAGCCCATTTGTATGATCCATACCATCCCGCCATTCTTAATCTACTTGCCAACATTATTCAACAGGCTAATCAGGCAGGCACTCCAATTGCGGTGTGCGGTGAGATGGCGGGCGACCCCACTTTAACTAAACTTCTATTAGGCTTAGGCTTGACGGATTTTTCGATGCACTTCAGTCAACTCTTGCTCGTGAAGCGTGAAATCCTTAAGGCTGATGTGAGCAAACTAAAAGCACCGATCGCTGCTTTACTAAAGGCAATCGATCCGGCAGAGCAAGTCGATGCCCTAGCAGCCTTGGCGGCAGCCTAGGTGCTGGATTATTTTATGCGGTGCGGTGTTGACCGCAGACCGGGCAGTCGGGGTTGCGACTAATCTGAATTGTTTCAATTTGGGTGTTGCGGGCATTCCATAGCAGCAAGCGACCAATCAATGGATTACCAAAACCAATCAGCACTTGAAGCGCTTGCGCTGCTTGCATCGTCCCAATAATACCAACCAGGGGCGAAAAGATGCCCATGGTGGCGCAATTAATTTCCTCGACGATTTCGTCGGGTGAAAAAATACAGGCATAGCAAGGCGAGTTTGCTTGTTTCGTATCAAATACGCTCAGCTGTCCATCTAGGCGCAAAGCCGAACCCGATACTAGGGTGACGCGATGCTGGACGCAGGCCGCATTGATTAACTGACGCGTAGCAAAGTTATCGGTGCAATCTAAAACGACGTCGACTGAAGGCAGGATGGAGGCGAGGTTATTCGCATTAGCGCGCTCTTGAAGCGGAATTACTTGGATGCTCGGATTCAGCGCCTCAAGAAAACGCTTACCCGAAGCTACCTTACTGCTCCCCACGCTAGTTTGGGTATGCATGATTTGACGCTGCAGGTTGGTCAGCTCTACCGAATCAAAGTCCATCAGGGTAATGCTGCCAACACCGGCGGCTGCCAAGTAGGGCGCGGCGGCCGAGCCCAAACCCCCAGCCCCAATGACTAATGCATGTGCATGGAGGAGTTTTTCTTGTCCCGCAAGGTCAATTTCTTCTAGCAGTAAGTGCCTAGAGTAGCGCAGTAACTGCTCGTCATTCATAAGACTAATTTATTCTAGCTTCGAAGCAGAGCGCTGGACTTCTTTACCATCAATAAATGCAACGGCTTGCTGCAACATAAAGTCACTAGCGCTGCCAAACTCCACTGGCTTTTTGGCTTTGTCTTTTTCACGCTCTTCAGGAGTCTTGCTGGCATTTTGTTCTTCAATCCGCTGTAATTCTTCGATGCGCCGTTTTTGGCGATCTAATATTAACTTTTCTTCAGATGATTGTTTATTGCGCAAGTGTTTTTCACTATCGATCTCCCGCGTGATTAAAACATCATCTGGGTCACCTTCTTTATTCTGGTCTACCGCAATGTCTGGCTTAATCCCAAATGCCTGAATCGAGCGCCCCTTCGGCGTGTAGTAGTACGCCGTTGTGATCTTTAGGGCAGAGTCATTCGATAGAGGACGAACGGTTTGGACTGAGCCCTTGCCGAATGTAGTTTTACCAATGATGGTTGCGCGTTTGTAATCTTGCAGTGCGCCAGCAACGATCTCAGAAGCCGATGCCGAGAAGGCATTGACAAGAACGACCATGGGAATTTTCTTAAATAGGGGCGGTACAGATGCCAAGGGATCACCCGCCTCACTAAGGCGATACATCGATGGCGTTGCATTGAAAATTTGCGTTGAGTCAGCTGCTTGCCCTTTAGTAGAGACAATCACAGCATTGGTAGGCAAGAATGCCGCCGCAACTCCGACAGCCCCTTGCAATAGGCCGCCACCGTTGTTACGCAAATCCAAAATCACACCCTTCAAGTTAGGATTTTTCTCTGCAATCTCCGTGAGTTTCTTGGCTAAATCGGGAACGGTGCGTTCCTGAAAGCTCGTAATTCGGACCCACGCAATATCTTGATCTAGTATTTTTGCTTTGATCGATTGCACCTTGATTTCAGCGCGAGTAATCGTCACCGGAAAACTACGCTCTTCACTTTTTCTGAAGACAGTTAAGGTGATCTTAGTACCGGGTTTACCGCGCATGGTGCGCACGGCTTTATCTAAAGACATGCCGCGGACTGGCTTGTCGTCAAGTCGAGTAATGAGATCACCCGCTTGTAAGCCGGCGCGCGCTGCAGGACTATCTTCAATTGGGTTTAGTACTTTGACTAGACCATCTTCGGATGTAATTTCAATTCCAAGACCAGCAAACTTACCTGCAGTCTGCTCTTGCATTTCTGAAAAGTCTTTTTTATCTAAATAGGATGAGTGTGGATCAAGGCTGCTCACCATACCCTTAACGGCATCGGTCAGTAATTGCTTATCTTCGATTGGCTCAACGTACTCTCGCTTGATTTGGGAAAACACATTGGATAGAGTGCGCAGTTCATCCAATGGGAGCGTTGTAGCCCCTTGCTGCGCGGTGGCAGAAAATTGAATGGTGGCAGCAACACCGGCAATGAGGCCGACAGAGACGAGGGTAAGGCTTTTAAGTAATTGGCGCATGTGGACGGTATTGTCTTTTTGGACTGGGTTCAGTATGACCCTTATTTTGCTCTAGTCTAGGTAAAAATGCTGTTTCGGCCGCAAATTATCGTCGAGCTCGTACACCAGAGGTCTGCCGTTAGGTACATCGACTTGCATGATGTCGGCTCCAGACATGCCGTCCAAATATTGAATTAGCGAGCGGATGCTGTTGCCATGCGCAACCAAAACGACCCGTTTACCCAGTTTGAGGGCAGGCGCAATTGACTCATTCCACAGCGGCATCACCCGCTCAATGGTGTCTTTCAGGCACTCCCCCAAGGGAATCTCGCTCTGTTCAAGCTTGGCATAGCGACGATTGCCATGGCTATTACGTTCGTCGCCCAAATCAAGCAAAGGTGGCCGAATATCAAAGGACCGACGCCAGATATGCACCTGATCCTCGCCGTATTGAACAGCGGTTTCTGCCTTATTAAGACCTGTCAGGGCGCCGTAATGGCGCTCGTTCAAGCGCCAGCTGTGCTCCACTGGAATCCACATTAAGTCCATTTCATCTTGAACATACCAAAGCGTACGAATGGCACGGCGTAAAACTGAGGTGTAGGCAATATCGAATTCATACCCCGCTCTTTTGAGGCTTTTGCCAGCCGCAACGGCCTGTTCAATCCCTTTTTGGGTTAAATCCACATCGGCCCAGCCAGTAAACCGATTTTCCAGGTTCCAAGTAGATTCGCCGTGGCGGATAAGGACAAGTTGTTTCATAGAGCCATTCTATAATCTAGGGATGAACTTTTTAATGCAAATCGAAAATATAGCGCTTTTGGCGCTGGTATTAGTTACGGGCGTAGCGCTATTCCTGCCTACATTATCTACGCTAATTATGGGGGGCGGCATTTCGCCGACCGAGGCGACCACCTGGATTAATCGCAAAAAGGCGCAAATTTTAGATCTGCGTGCAGAGGCCGATTTTCGGGAGGGTCACGTACCCAATGCCAAACGAATTGCGAGTGATCAAATAACGTCGGGTATTGATAAGCTAAAACTCGATCGCAAACTACCATTGATCTTGGTTTGCCAAAACAATGGTGTCGCGCGCAATGCCATTAAGCAACTTCAGACTGCTGGATTTACTGAGGTGAAAAACTTGGATGGTGGTGTGCAGGCCTGGAAAACGGCTGGCCTTCCATTGGCTAAGGGGTAAGCATGCCTTCTGTTTTGATGTACAGTACACGCGTTTGCCCATATTGCGTCATGGCTGAAAAGCTGTTGCTGAAAAAAGGCGTGACGCAATTGGAAAAAATTCTAATTGACCAAGATCCGGCGCAGCGCGAAATCATGATGACCCGAACTGGGCGTCGTACGGTACCGCAAATTTACATTGGCGACCATCATGTGGGTGGTTACGACGACTTAGCGGCCCTCGATCGTGCCGGTAAGTTGGATGGTCTTTTGGCCGATCCAAGTTAATTTTTTACGAGAGAGTCCTTTATGAGTGAGCAAACAGCACCCCAGCAAGATGGAGCCGGCACCGCAGAAGAGCCTAGTTTCAATATTCAGCGGATTTACCTTAAGGACCTATCGCTAGAGCAGCCCAATGCGCCTGCTATTTTATTGGTTCAAGAGGAGCCACAGATTCAGGTTGAGATTGACGTCAGTGTTGATCCCTTGGCCGAAGGTATTTTTGAGGTAGCTTTGATATCAACATTAACCGCACGCGTCGATGGCAAGGTTCTATTCTTGGTTGAAGCAAAGCAAGCTGGTATTTTTCACTTTGTACTCATACCACCAGAGCAGGTTGATCCCATGCTCGGCGTAACTTGCCCAACCATTTTGTTCCCGTATTTGCGCTCCAACGTGGCCGATATTGTGAGCCGTGCTGGCTTTCAGCCGATCCACCTGAACGAGATTAATTTTCACAGTCTCTATCAGCAGCGCCTGTTGCAGGCTCAAGGGGCCGCTGGGATTGATGGCGATGGATCGACCCAGGAAAGCAAAATTATTTTGCCTAACTAAATTTAGGACCGGTCGCCAATCATGAAAGTGACAGTACTGGGGGCTGGTGCATGGGGTACGGCAATGGCTGCGCAAGCAGCAATCCATTTGCCACCCGGATCAGTCAGGCTTTGGGTGCGAGATCTTGATCAAGCAGCAGCAATTCAAGCTGCGCATCAAAACCAGCGTTACCTTCCAGAAATTCCCTTACCTGCCAACATGCAGGTGGACCCTGAATTCAAAAACGCACTGGCGCAGTTACAGCCAAGCGATTTAGTCGTTATTGCAACACCTATGTCTGGTCTATCGGAGACCATGGCCAGCGTTTTGCGGCAAGCAACACAGCCCCTCAATGTCATTTGGTTATGTAAAGGTTTAGAGCCGATTACAGCCCTCTTGCCACATCAAGTGGTAGAGCGAGAGCTAGCCAAGCATAGCCAAGGTATTGCGCACGCGGTCGGTGCGCTATCAGGCCCTAGTTTTGCTAATGAGGTGGCGCGTGGTTTACCTTGCGCGCTAACGGTGGCCAGCACATCGGCCGAGCTATGCAATGCAGTGCAGGCTGCCTTTCATCACGGCAATATGCGTATTTATGCCAGCGATGACTTGATTGGTGTCGAGCTTGGCGGCGCAGTCAAAAATGTGATGGCGATTGCGGCTGGGATTGGCGATGGTTTGGGATTAGGCCTTAATGCGCGCGCCGCCGTTTTAACGCGTGGCCTAGCAGAAATGATGCGGCTGGTAAAAGCCGCTGGCGGTAAGCCCGAGACCTGTATGGGATTGACCGGGGTTGGCGATCTTATATTGACTGCAACGGGTGATTTATCACGCAATCGCCGCGTGGGTTTATTGCTGGCTGCAGGCCAGCCGCTGCAAACGGTATTGAGCAATTTAGGTCATGTGGCCGAAGGTGTTTTGTGCGCAGCTGCGGTAGCTGATCTAGCAAAACGCCTGAATGTAGAAATGCCAATTACCAGTAATATGTGCGATGTGCTTTCAGGTCAGATTACCGCGCAAGCAGCAGTCCAAAAACTAATGGGTCGTGATCCAAAATCGGAACAGTAGCCTTACTCATTAGGCACCTCCCTTAAAACCATTTTGCCGCCACGCTTCGTAAACCAAAATAGCAACGCTGTTCGACAAATTTAGGCTACGGCTGTTTTCGCGCATTGGTAGGCGAACGCGGTTTTGCTCTGGGATAGAGCTACGCACTTCATCACTTATCCCCCTAGTCTCCGAACCAAATACAAAATAATCGTTTTCACTAAAGTGGGCTTCAGCAAACGTCCCCTTGCCTTTAGTAGTTAATGCAAATAAGTGAGTGGTATCGGGTTTCACCCTGTTCATAAAGTCAGCCCAGTTTTTATAGACCAGCAGACTAGCAAACTCGTGGTAATCGAGACCAGCTCTGCGTAATTTGGCATCTTCCAGCGGAAAACCCAAGGGCTCAATCAGATGTAGTTTCGCTCCTGTGTTTGCACACAGCCGAATGATATTGCCCGTATTAGGCGGAATTTCAGGCTCGAACAAAACAACATTAAACATGGCTATGGAATCCTTGATTACGTCTGCGCGTGTGGGCTTAGGGTACGAAGTACAACCCAATTCACAACAGAGCGTGCACCATTATCCTTCAGCAGCGTAGCGATCGAATGCAGGGTGGAGCCGGTTGTCATGACGTCATCAAAGACCAATATCGATTTGTTCTGAATCTTGCTTTGCATTTCAGGGCGAATGTAAAACGCATGGCGCAACGCAACTTGCCGATCCTGGCGATTGCGCTCGACTTGATTAGAATCGGAGTGATGTCGTCCTAAGGCATTGGCAATCGCCTGTACTCCAGGCGGCAATTGAATGCGCTTCGCTATTTCCCAGGATTGATTAAAGCCCCGATGAGAGAGTTTTTGGGTACTGAGGGGCACAGGCAATAACACTGCTTCTTCGGAGATATTCAGATGCGGTAATGCCAGGCGGCTCCAGGCATAGGCAAAGGCATCGGAAATGGCCAGGCGCCGCTGGTATTTCAGTTGATGCATTGCATTCTGTAAGACGCCGTCGTACCGATCAAGGCAATGGGTTTGATCAAATGCTGGAGGCTGCTGGAGGCAAATACTACATTGGTGTGGCTCTATTGCGCAGGCGTCATCTTGGATGCCACAGCGGACGCAACTAGGGTAATGAAAGAGCGAATGTTTTTCTAAAAAAGCGTAGCAAAAATTACATAGCATTGTCTTTTGGTGGCGCGTACACACGATGCATGCTGTGGGTAATGCGTGGTTGATGAGGGTACGAAAAAAATGCATGGGGCGCTGAGTATACTGAGCGGATGACCCGATCATTGAGATGGCTAAAGGACGATATTGCATTACGCATGATGCAAAAGCTTGAGCTTCTCAAGCATCAACCTAGGTCTTTATTGATTGTTCCGGATGCGCCTGGTATACATGCAAATTCCTTAGCAAGGCGTTTTCCAAATGCAGCGCTAGCAAGCGTGCTCGAGCCCGATCTCGACTGGCTCGTAAGGGCCAATGTGAAATTAGCGCGTACGGGTCGATTCATTAAAAATGGAATTACTCAATTTCCAAAAATGGACGCCAACTGCTTAAGGCTCGCTGATCAATCCCAAGACATGGTGTTCAGTAACCTCTGGCTGCAATCGCTCGATCAGCCAAAATGGCTAGTTCAGGAGGCATGGCGGGTATTGCGGGAGGGTGGCCTGTTTTCCTTTAGCTACCTGGGCCCTGACACCGGAGCCGAGTTACGCGCACTGCATTTGCCTTCTGGACCTGTATCTTCAACACTGCCTGGGGCGTGGGATATGCACGATTTAGGCGACGCGCTGGTAGAGAGTCGATTCTCTGATCCAGTAATGGATATGGAGTACTTGTACTTAGAGTATGAATCCGACGCCCTGTATCTCAAAGATGCCCTCGCTATAGGCCTTTTGACAGCGGAGACAGCGCAGGTGATTGCGACTGATAAAACCATCAAATTACCCCAAAAAATGACCTTAGAGGTGGTTTATGGTCATGCTTGGGTGGTGGGTAAACACTTATCCAAAGCAAAAGATACCTTGGCATTTATTACACCGGATCAAATTAAGCGCAAGAATTCGCAAGATCGTAAATAAGAGTAAGTGCTTACTTTATTTAAAAGTATTGATGCTATTCGTTTAGGCTGAGCACGCATCCCGATTGTTGATTAAGATAAGAAACCATATAATTACGCAACAATATGTAAAGCTGGCTTACTTTTGCAGTATTTATGCGTAACGATGCATTTAAAAATTACGATTATTAATAGAGATTAAGATGAATTTACTTGGAAAAGCCGTAAGAGCCTTGCTCTTGACCATTGCAGCAATTAGTACCGGATCGGTATTTGCAAACCAAGATATGCCCGGTGGACCTGCAGTAAATCAATTAAATTTCCCTGTTGCAGCAACCAAAATCATGGCCGAAATTCACTGGCTGCACTGGATGATGTTGATCATTTGTACGGTGATTTTCGTAGGCGTGTTTGGAGTGATGTTTTATTCCATTTTTAAGCACCGCAAATCAAAAGGCGCTAAGCCAGCATCATTTCATGAAAGCACAACTGTTGAAGTTATATGGACAGTCATACCACTCTTAATTGTTATCGGTATGGCCTTGCCAGCAACCAAGACAGTGGTGGCCATGAAAGACACCACCAACGCCGATATTACGATCAAAACAACCGGTTATCAGTGGAAATGGGGCTATGACTATCTAAAAGGCGAGGGCGAAGGCATTAGCTTTTTATCCACCCTATCGACATCACGCGAATCCATCAATAACTTGGCACCCAAATCAAATACCTATTTAATGGAAGTCGATAATGAGATGGTGGTGCCGGTCAATAAAAAGATTCGCATGATCACCACAGCTAACGACGTCATTCATGCGTGGTCAGTGCAAGCTTTCGGAGTCAAGCAGGATGCCATCCCTGGGTTTGTGCGCGATACCTGGTTTAAAGCAGAAAAGATTGGCACCTACCGTGGCCAGTGTTCTGAGCTTTGCGGCGCCCAGCATGCCTTTATGCCGATTGTTGTTCGCGTCGTCTCCGACGAGGATTACACCAAATGGGTAGAGGAAAAGAAAAAAGAAATGGCAGCCTTGGCCGATGATCCCAGTAAGGTCTACACCTTGGCAGAACAGATGGACCGCGGCGCAAAAGTCTATGCCACTAACTGCGCAGCCTGCCACCAAGCGAATGGTAAGGGTGCGGGTTCATTTCCAGCACTCGATGGCAGCAAGGTTGTATTGGGTCCCAAAGAGGGTAACTTCCAAATCATGCTCAATGGCAAGGGTGCAATGCCAAAGTGGAGCGGCGTGATTTCGGACGGTGATATTGCTGCAGTAATAACCTATACGCGCAATGCCTGGGGCAATAAAACTGGCGATGTATATCAAACGCCTGATCTCGTCGCCGCACGGTCATCTAAATAATTAACTTAACTAAATACCTATCTCGGAGCTTTCCATGAGCACAGTCTCTACTACCCACGACACAGCACACGATCACGCCCACGACCATGCGCATGACACGCCGCATGGATGGCGTCGGTGGTTGTTTGCAACCAACCACAAAGACATCGGAACGATGTATCTGATCTTCTCCTTTGTTAGTTTGCTGGCTGGCGGTGTGATGGCCTTAGGTATTCGATTGGAGTTGTTCCAGCCGGGCTTGCAGTACCTGCGCCCCGAGTTCTTCAATCAATTAACTACTATGCACGGCTTGGTGATGGTCTTTGGTGCGATCATGCCGGCCTTCGTAGGTTTTGCGAACTGGATGATTCCCTTGCAGATCGGCGCGTCCGATATGGCTTTTGCGCGCATGAACAATTTCAGTTTTTGGATTCTGCCAGTCGCAGCTACCTTATTGTTAGGCTCATTTTTAGCGCCAGGTGGCGCACCGTCCGGTGGCTGGACGATGTACGCACCGCTTACCCTGCAAATGGGTCCTGGCATGGACATGGCTATTTTTGCCCTTCACTTATTGGGCGCCTCCTCCATCATGGGCTCGATTAACATCATTGTGACCATTTTGAATATGCGTGCTCCTGGTATGACATTGATGAAGATGCCGATGTTTGCCTGGACATGGTTGATTACCGCTTACTTGTTGATTGCAGTAATGCCAGTGTTGGCAGGTGCGATCACCATGGTCCTTACCGATCGCCATTTCGGCACCTCTTTCTTCTCTGCTGTAGGCGGTGGTGATCCAGTCATGTACCAGCATATTTTCTGGTTCTTCGGCCACCCAGAGGTCTACATCATGATTCTTCCTGCGTTTGGAATTATCAGTGAAGTCATTCCAGCATTTTCCAGAAAAACCTTATTCGGTTATAGCTCGATGGTCTATGCCACCGCATCGATTGCGATCTTGTCCTTCATCGTTTGGGCGCACCACATGTTTACGACCGGTATGCCAGTAACCGGTCAGCTCTTCTTCATGTATGCAACCATGCTGATTGCTGTTCCTACGGGCGTCAAAATCTTTAACTGGGTTGCAACCATGTGGAGAGGCTCAATGACATTTGAGACTCCCATGCTCTGGTCCGTTGGTTTCATTTTCGTATTCACCATGGGTGGATTTACTGGTTTGATTTTGGCTTTGGCCCCGATTGATATTGGTGTACAAGATACGTACTATGTTGTAGCCCACTTCCATTACGTACTTGTGGCTGGATCTTTATTTGCCATGTTTGCTGGTTTTTATTACTGGTGTCCAAAGTGGACCGGTTACATGGCAGATGAGTTCCGTGGCAAGGTGCACTTCTGGGGTTCGATGATTTTCTTCAACCTCACCTTCTTCCCGATGCACTTTTTGGGACTTGCAGGTATGCCACGCCGCTACGCCGATTACCCAACCCAGTTTGCCGACTTTAATATGATTGCGTCGATTGGTGGTCTAGGCTTTGGCTTAATGCAGGTTTACTTCCTCTTGTTTGTAGTGATGCCCGCTTACCGTGGTCACGGCATCAAAGCATCTGCTAATCCATGGGACGGTGCCAAGGGTCTGGAGTGGACTGTACCTTCGCCAGCACCACACCACACCTTTGAAACACCTCCTAAGGTTGCTTAAATACCAACGTGACTAAGGAAGCTAGGGATATGTCCAAGTCAACCCAAGCGATGCGCAATCGCCGCTTGGGCTTGATTATGCTGAGCGTAGCATTTGTTTTCTTTATGGGTATTGTGATGAAACGGGTATTTTTAGAATAAGCCCCACAATCTACTATGCCTAATATTAAAACCATCAATCGCCAAATTTTACTGAAGCTACTTTTGGCTTCCGTATTGATGTTTGGTTTTGGTTATGCCCTCGTGCCTTTATATAAGGCCTTGTGCGAAGTCACTGGCATTAACGTGGTGACCAGTAAAAATAACTATGGTGTTCGTGCTTTTGGCGCATCGAAGCCAGAGAATACCCAAGTGGACTACACGCGGAAGATCACCATTGAATTTGATTCCAATAGCCGTGGCCCGTTCTCATTTAAGCCGGTCAAAAATTACCTTGAGGTGCATCCTGGTGAAATGGCAGAGATTGTTTACAAGGTATCGAATAATCTGAATCGTCCAGTGGATGCCCAGGCCATACCGAGCTACGCGCCCAAAGCCGCCACCGAATACTTTACAAAATTAGAGTGTTTTTGTTTTCAGCAGCAAACGCTCAATCCGCACCAGATGCGCGATATGCCGGTGGTTTTTGTGATTGATCCCAATTTACCCAAAGACGTTACAACGATTACGCTTTCATATACCTTTTTTGAGCTGGGGGTTGGCATAAAGCCTGCTGGGTCAAGTACTCCGCATGCAATCAAGACCGCCTTATGAAAAAACAAAGTAGCTTTTTGCAGTCAATGAAAGCAGTGATGTGGGGATTTTTGGGCGTGCGTAAGCAGTCTGGATTGCAAGCGGATGCGGCTAGCCTTAGCTTTGTTCACATTATTCTTGCTGGTATTTTGGGGGCAGTAGTCTTTATGGCCGTCCTTTTGTTTGTTGTAAAAATGGTTGTTTCAAATTAACACGTATTTTGAGTAAATAGAGAGAGCACGATGTCGTCAAATTCAGCCCCATACTATTACGTTCCTGGACTATCACGGCATCCGGCCATGGCCAGCCTTGGCTTATTGGGTTTTGCTAGCGGCATGTCTGGCTGGGTTAACGGCTATTCATGGGGCGCCCCCTTAACCATTGCCAGCGTGGTTTATGTTCTGTTCGTGCTTTACAAGTGGTTTGGTGAGGCGATCTCTGAATCCAATAGCGGAAAAAATAGCATCAACGTGGATGTGTCGTATCGCTGGTCGATGAGCTGGTTTATTTTCTCGGAGATTATGTTTTTTGCGGCCTTCTTCTCGGCACTTTTTTATGCCCGCAGTATCTCAATGCCGTGGCTAGGTGATGTTGAAAGTAAGCTGCTTTGGCCGACGTTTACCGCGGTCTGGCCCAATGACGGCCCTGCCGGTTTGGTAGAGCAGTTTTCAACCATTGGCCCATGGCCGATCCCAACCATCAACACCTTGCTTTTATTGAGTTCAGGCGTCACCGTTACCTGGGCGCACCATGCGATTCGTGAGAATAACCAAAAGCATGCGGTCTATGGCCTTGCAGCAACGGTTTTCTTGGGAGTTATTTTTTTAGGTTTCCAGGTGTATGAATACGTCCATGCTTACCAGGATTTAAATCTAAAACTCACTTCCGGAGTTTATGGGTCGACCTTCTTTATGTTGACAGGTTTCCATGGATTCCACGTCTTCTTAGGCGCACTGATGTTGGCCGTAGTTTTGCGCAGAGCCATTCGCGGGGACTTTACAGCAGACAATCACTTTGCCTTTGAGGGCGCTTCCTGGTACTGGCACTTTGTTGATGTGGTCTGGCTCGGCCTCTACGTCGTTATTTATTGGATGTAACAGCAGGGAGAGTCAGCCAGCAATGGCGGGTTCAATCGACCATGAAATCGGCCAAGTTTATTGGCCGATTTTGATTCCGGTAGGCTGAATGTAGCCTAAAGAGTAAGCAATCCAGATACCCAAAAAAAGAGCAATGGATAAGCCGATGCGTAGCATGAGTGAATGGACCATCTTTGAGCTGTTGCCTTTGTCTTTCATCATGTAATACAAAGCCGAGCCAAGGCTCGCAATAATCAGCAATAGGGCAGCAGGCATAATCCATTTCATAACCGAATCCTACCATTGAATATTTTTTCTAGCTTGCTCCACAAACGGTTGATTCCGACCATTGCCATGCTGGTGGTGATGTCGATTGGTATTGCCGCAGGCCTCTGGCAAATGAGCCGCGCCGCCGGAAAACTAAATAAAGCCGCAACACTCGAGTCGCAGATTGCACTCCCACCACTCGACCTCAATGCAAAACCGCAGTGGACGTTAGCAGAGGCCGATAGCCGCCGAATCGCTGCAAAAGGTATATTTTTACCCAATGAGCTTATTTGGTTGGATAACCGCCCAAAACCAAATTCAGCAGCATCGAAAGCGGGATCGGGTCAGTCCGGTTTTTATGTGCTGATGCCGCTGCAGATTGCCGAAATGGATAATGTGGTGGTCTGGGTGCAACGCGGCTGGGCACCCCGCAATCGGGAAGACCGGTTAGCGCTACCACCCATTACCACCCCAGTGGGTGAAGTGATAGTCGAAGGAATAGCCGTTGCACAGCCTGACCGTGTGTTTGAGCTGGGTGATGGTGGAGAGGGTGCGAGTGGCATTGCACGGGTTCAGCAGAACCTGGATTTAAATAAGGAACAGGCGCGGCATCAGTGGCAACAAATCCCCTTTGTTATTAAGCAAATTGGCGGCCCTGAAAATGAGGGCCTAAATCGAAATTGGGCCTTGGCAGCAAGCGGAGTCGATCGCCATTATGCTTATGCATTCCAGTGGTTTGCACTCGCGCTGAGTGCCTTCTTATTTTGGTTGATTCATGGCTTGCTACGAATCCGTCAGACAACAAAAAGGTAGAACGATAGTGGAAGATAAGGAGTTATTGATACCGGCTGTGCAGCACGAGGCACCGATACCCAACGCGCAAACACGCCGTGGCCGTATTCAAATGCTATTGCTCTTGTTTGCCTGCGGCTTGCCTGTGATTGCCTCGTACTTTACGTTTTATATCTTGAAGCCTGAGGGCGGTAAAACTAATTACGGTCGATTGGTCACGCCCCCAGAGCAAGCGCAGTCAGCTTGGTTTAATGTACCCCTTGAGGGCAAGTGGACCATGCTGGTAGCCCGCCCTGCAGCCGAGTGCGTCAGCAAAAACGAAGCGTGTTTGCAGGCTTTATTTTTAATGCGCCAAGTCCGCGTTGCCTTGGGTAAGCAAAGCCCACGCACCCAATTGATTTGGGTGGTTACGGATGGGATGCCAGTAGACCCGGAGGTGCGCCTCGCCTACGATGAAAATACGGCGGGATTTTTTATTGTGAACGCCCCCACCACGCCTGCCGAAAAAGCGCAATTCAATGTTTGGCTTAACGCAAACAAAGCGCCGAATGACATCCAGTTATTAAACCCCTTTGGTGACAAGATGATGCAATTTGCAGTTACCAGTGATCCAAAAGAGTTTGCTGGGATGCGTAAAGACCTTGAAAAGTTATTAAAAGTAAACCGCGCGGGTGAAAAGGCTCAATGAGCGATAGCGCCGTCCTTTTTCTGGAGTTAGCTGCAATCGCCATCGTCTTTGCAGGGATTCCGCTGGCCTATCTATTTTCACGTCCAAGCCTGAATCTGTTTCAGCGCCTCAATTGGACGATTGTTTTTTTAACCTTTGATTTAATTGTTTTTGGTGCCTTTACGCGCCTCAGTGACTCTGGTTTAGGTTGTCCAGATTGGCCGGGCTGCTACGGAACATCAAATCCATTTCGCGCCATGGAGCAGATTCGCTTAGCAGAAGCAGCAATGCCGGATGGTCCAGTGACCGAAGTCAAGGCCTGGATCGAAATGCTGCATCGTTATTTGGCAATGACGGTCGGTGCACTGATTGTGCTGCAAGTGGGTTTAGCGATAGCGAAGGTGAAGGAGTTAGGTACAAAAGCCATCGTCGGCAGTGTTATCTTATTAGTATTGGTTTGCTTGCAGGGTGCGTTTGGTGCTTGGACAGTTACCCTGAAGCTGCAACCCATTATTGTGTCAATTCATTTAATCCTTGCCTTGATTTTATTGGCCCTGCTTACTTGGTATGCACAGCAGCCATGGCAAAACAACAACAGTCGATCGTATGTGCCGCTGCTCTCAGGCAAGCTGCTTGCAGTCAGCTTCGGCATCTTATTTTGGCAAGTCTTTTTGGGAGCGTGGGTGAGTACCAATTACGCGGTATTGGCATGCCCTGATTTTCCAACCTGCATGGGTACATTTAGTCCAGATACCGACTGGCGAAATGCATTTACCCTGTGGCGTGAGTTAGGTCGTGATGCACAAGGCGGAACGATCTCCACGGTAGCTTTGCAAACGATTCATTGGGTACACCGTGTCTTTGCCATTTTAGTGATGCTTGTATTGGGTTATTTTGCGTGGCATGCCTGGCGCAATGCCGCTCAGCATAACTCTCCTGCATTGGGCCGCTGGGCTTTGGCAGTACTTGCGCTCCTCGTATTGCAAGTCATTACCGGCATATCGAATGTGGTCTTTCAGTGGCCGCTATTAGCAGCGCTACTCCATACTGCTGGTGCAGCAGCCTTGGTGTTGTGCTTAGTTCGAATGGGTGCCTGGGCCTCCTGGAGTAGGTCATTGCTAAGCGCGAGGCGCATTGCATGAGTACCCAAGCCAAAGCGACTGGATCTGCAGTGAAGGCCTTACCCAAGTGGCGCCAATACCTTGTTCTAACTAAGCCTCGGGTAACGATGCTAGCTGTGTTTTGTGCCATCATCGGCATGTTCTTAGCGACCCCTGGCATGGTGCCCTACCCCGTTTTGATTGGCGGTACCGTCGGCATATGGCTACTGGCTAGCGCTGCCTTTGCAGTCAATTGCTTAATCGAGCAGGTCGTCGATGCCAAGATGCGTCGCACGGCGTGGCGCCCATCGGCTACAGGTGAGATTTCATCCTCGCACATTATTGTTTTCTCCATCATTATTGGTGGCGTTGGTATGGCTATGCTGTGGAATTTCACAAACCCATTAACCATGTGGCTCACCTTCGCAACCTTTGTCGGGTATGCGGTCATCTATACCTGGCTCTTGAAACCAGCGACTCCGCAAAATATTGTGATTGGCGGCCTCTCTGGAGCAATGCCCCCTGCCCTAGGTTGGGTGGCGGTGACCAATTCCTTATCGGCGGAAGCATGGCTACTAGTTTTAATCATTTTTGCTTGGACGCCTCCCCACTTTTGGGCGCTTGCCTTATATCGTCGCGAGGATTATGAAAAGTCAGGCTTGCCGATGTTGCCGGTGACGCATGGCGAGCGGTTTACCCTGCTCAATATTTTGCTCTACACCTTAATCTTGATTGCAGCGACCTTGCTTCCGTACATTTATGGCATGAGTGGCTTACTTTATCTGATTGGTGCACTTATTTTAGGCTTCGTATTTTTGGCCTACGCTATTGCTTTGTATATTTCGTATAGCGATCAATTGGCGAAGAAGACGTTTCGCTATTCGATTACCTACTTATCTTTGTTGTTTGCAATTCTATTAATAGACCATTATGTTTAATACGGCTATATGCCCCTGTATGAATGCTTCTCCTACAACATTATTGCGAATAACTTTAATGTCTTTTTTAATAGTGGGCATTCTTGCTTGTAGCCCAAAGCCAAGCTTTAAGAATGTTGACATCACTGGTAGCCCTGCCTTTGGTAATAACTTTAGCTTGCTTGATACCAATGGCAATACAAAAACCTTAGCTGATTACAAAGGTAAAGTGGTGGTGATGTTTTTTGGTTTTACGCAGTGTCCTGACGTATGTCCAACGACCTTAACGGAGATGGACGACGCCTTAAAATTACTCGGTCCTAAGGCAGATAAAGTACAGGTTCTTTTTGTGACGGTTGATCCAGAGCGCGATACCGCCGGCCTATTGTCACAATACGTACCAGCTTTTAATCCTCGCTTTGCCGGACTGATTCCTGCAGATCAAGCGGCGCTGGAGAAGGTAACGAAAGACTTTATGGTTTACTATAAAAAAGTGCCTGGCACAACGCCAGGCTCCTACACCATAGATCACACCGCCGGTAGTTACGTATTTGATGCAAATGGTCAATTGCGACTGTACATTAGGCATGCTCAAGGCCCAGAGGCTTTAGCGCACGACTTAAAAAACATTCTGCAGTAGAACAGGGCTGTAGTTTTAGGCTGGCGCTGCCTCGAGTAAGCCACGCATTTTTTTGAGGGCAGCTGCTTCAATCTGACGAACTCGTTCTGCTGAAATGCCGTACTCTGCCGCCAATTCATGGAGTGTTTTAGTGCCATTGCCCTCGGCATCCATCGACAACCAGCGAGATTGCACAATGTCGCGACTGCGTTCATCTAGGCCATTTAGGGCCTGCTCCAATAAGGGGCCTTGCAAGCGAGTTGTAGCGCTTGCAGCCATTACCTGAGTCGGTTCTTGACTTTCATCCGCTAACCATTGAATCGGTGCGTAAGCATCCTCATCGGAGTCGTCGCCTTCTAGGGCAACATCGCCTCCAGCAAGGCGCATTTCCATCTCACGTACTTCCGTACCCTTGACGTCGAGTGCTTTTGCTAGAGCCTCCACTTCACTCGAGCTGAGTGCATTCAGAGTTGGCTTATTGCTGCGCAGATTAAAAAACAATTTACGCTGTGCTTTGGTGGTAGCTAACTTCACCAGGCGCCAATTTTTTAAGATGTACTCATGAATCTCGGCTTTGATCCAATGGATTGCATACGAGACTAAGCGGGCTCCTTGTGTTGGGTCGTAGCGTTTAACCGCTTTCATGAGACCAAGATTACCTTCCTGAATTAAGTCTGCGTGCGGAATACCATAGCCTAAATACTGGCGCGCAACCGAGACCACCAGACGTAAGTGGGACAAAACAAGTCCCTTAGCAGCATCGACACTTTCAGTGCGACGAAACTCCTGCGCTAAGTGCAACTCTTCGGCAGCGCTGAGCATGGGTAAGCGATTTACGTACGCAATATATGAGTCAAGCGTACCGACGCCCAATGAAGGCAGCATCGATGTACTTAGGCTAGCGCTCATGCTTCCTTGGTATGAAAACGGCGCAGCAGCAATTGATGATTTAAATATGTTCTTTTGGACCATTGTTAACTTGTGATTATCAGTAGTAAGAATAAATTCATTTTAGCACTCTATTTGATAGAGTGCTAATTTCAGTGTAATTTAGTAAGTAATTGATTTAATTGAATAATTCAGAGGCATACTGGTGTGCATTGAAGGCCACCAGATCCCCAATGCCCTCGCCTTTACCCAGCGCGAAGATCAGGGGTTTACTATCCCCCTGTAGGGTTTGGGCTAATGCGCAAATCACGCCACCTTTGGCCGTGCCATCCAATTTAGTTACGATCAAGCCAGTCAGGCCAAGTGCCTCATGAAATGCCTTGACTTGGCTAATGCCGTTTTGACCCGTGTTGCCATCCAAGACCAAGGCAATTTGGTGTGGCGCCCCCGGTAGGGCCTTTCCAATCACCCGTTTGACCTTCTTAAGCTCCTCCATCAGATTGTCTTGCGTAGCAAGGCGACCCGCTGTATCGATAATTAACACATCGCTTTTGCGTGCCATCGCAGCATGGATGGCATCGTGCGCTACCGCAGCAGCATCGCCGCCTTCTTGGCTAACAACTTCAACGCCATTCCGCGTGGCCCACTCTTTCAGTTGATTGCGAGCAGCAGCCCGAAAGGTGTCGCCAGCAGCCAATAAGACCGTGCGCTCTTGCGACTGAAAGTGATGGCAGAGTTTGCCGATCGAAGTAGTTTTGCCAGCACCATTGACGCCAACCACAAGCCATACTTCGGGCTGATGCGCTGATTGCATGAATAGAGGGTTTGGATTAGCCTCCAAGCTCGATAAGAGGGTACTAACGGCACTAATCAGTAATGCCTGAAGTGTCTCCGGTGATGCAGCTTTCTCTGATTTAGCGGCAGCGCGTAAGGTACTCATTAAGCGCTCAGTCGTTGGCACGCCAACATCGCTTTGCAAGAGTGATTCTTCTAGGGTATCAAACCAGGCCTCATCCGTTCGGCTTGATTTAAACAATGACCCTAGGGTTTTACGTAATCCAAACATAGTCGATACAATCCAAATAAGGGCATTAAGGTATTACCTATACATCTTATCAACTAAACCTAACATGATGGCGGTCTTGTAAATGCAATCTTCCTATTTGCGCAATGGCGTTGTAGTGTTGTTGTGTCAATTGGCGCTAGCTGGGCTCCACTTGGCGCACGCACAAGCAAAAACCGATGCCGTGGCAACCCACGAATACCGGCTTGCCAATGGCTTGAAATTAATCGTACGCCAAGATAATCGTGCGCCCACGGTAGCTCATATGGTTTGGTATAAAGCCGGATCAATGGACGAGACCAATGGCCGTACCGGCGTTGCCCATGTGCTAGAGCACATGATGTTTAAAGGAACAAAAACCGTTAAATCCGGTGACTTTTCAAAGCGGGTAGCGGCCATGGGTGGGCGAGAAAACGCCTTCACCTCAATGGACTATACCGCTTACTTTCAGCAGATTGAACGAAGTAAGTTAGCAGAGGTAATGGGTCTTGAGGCAGACCGCATGAATAACCTTAATTTTGATGACGCAGAATTTGCCAAAGAAATTCAGGTGGTCATGGAAGAGCGCAGGTTGCGTACTGAAGATAAGGCATCGGGCTTACTCTATGAAAACTTAATGGCAAGCGCATACAAGGCAACGCCTTACCGACATCCGATTATTGGCTGGATGAATGATCTAGAAAATATGATTCCAAATGATGCACGCCAGTGGTATCGGGACTGGTATGCACCAAACAATGCCACGGTAGTGATTGTCGGCGACGTTGATCCAGAACAAGTACGGGTCATCGCCGAAGCAACGTATGGAAAATTAAGTTCGCGCGAGCTACCCATACGAAAACCACAAATCGAGCCACCTCAACGCGGCACCAAGCAGGTCATTGTAAAAGCACCAGCCGATACTCCACAATTGGCGATGGCCTGGAAAGTGCCGCACATTGATCCTGCAAAAATAGAAGAGTACGAGCCCTATGCACTCGCTTTATTAGCTGCAGTGCTGGACGGCTATGACAATGCCAGACTAAATCGCGCTTTAGTTAAACAGGACCGCATTGCTAATAATATTGATGCGGGTTACGACATGGTCTCCCGCGGCCCGCAGCTCTTTTTCATCTTGGGTACTGTGGCTCAAGGCAAGACAGTAGCGCAATTACAAAATGGCATTCGCTCGGTTTTATCGGAGCTGAAAACAAAAGGCATTACTGCGGCCGAGCTCAAGCGTATTCAGGTACGAATATTGGCTGACAAAATCTACAAACGCGATTCAATCTTTGGCCAGGCGATGGAGATTGGCAGTTCTGAAATAGCGGGTATTTCATGGAAACAGCTAGACCCCATCTTAGATCGCATGCAAACCATCACCCCAGCTCAGGTGCAAGCAGTAGCGCAAAAGTACTTAATCGACGATACGCTGACGATCGCCATTTTGGAGCCACAAGCCAGAGGGGCATCTAAATTGCCATTCAAGGCATTTTGAACGAGAAAAACATGAGTCTAATTCCCCGCATTCAGTCGACCTTACTTCAGCTTATTGGTTTGATGTGCATGATCTTTGCTGGCAGCGTACATGCCATTTTGCCGATCGAAATCCTAGATACTGCCAAGGGCGCAAAAGCCTACTTTATTCAAACCAAATCACTGCCCATTATTGATGTTGAAGTCTCCATTGACGCCGGTAGTCGATATGATCCCAATAATAAAAGTGGTGTAGCTGCTTTAACAGCGCAGCTCATGACCTTAGGGAGCGGTGCTGGCAAGTCGAGCCTCAGCGAAGCGCAAATTGCCGATGAAATCGCTGATCTTGGTGCGAGCATTAGCGTAGCGGCTAGCGGTGAGCGGACTGTATTGCGGATACGCAGCTTAAGCCGCTCTGATTTACGGGAACGCGTTGTGCAATTAGCATCCATGATCCTAGCAAAACCAAGTTACGATGTCGCCGTAGTTGATCGTGAAAAGCAGCGCCTGATTACCGCGCTACTCGAAGCGCAAACCAAGCCGGAAACCATTCTGCAGCAAAATTTACGGAAAGCCGTGTATGGAACATATCCCTTGGCCAACTTCCCAACGCCCAAAACAGTAGCAGCCATTACTGCAGCTGATTTGCGGAACTTTCATGCTGGTTATTACCGCGGCGACCGCATTAGTGTGAATATTGTTGGCGATCTCGATCGAATGCAAGCAAATGCGATTGTTAAAGAGTTGCTGGCCGGTTTGCCACAATCGGGCCCTCCCATTGCGGCCTTGCCAGTAATGCAGCAAACTCCCCAGGGGCCCCTTAGCCAACGTGAGCAACGGATTCCATTTGATACTCAACAAGCCCATATCGCAATGGGCATGACAGCAATTACACGCAACAACCCTGATTTTTTCCCACTCCTCATCGGTAATTATGTTCTGGGCGGTGGCGGATTTGTATCTCGTTTGATGGCGGAGGTGCGAGAAAAGCGTGGCCTTGCCTACAGCATCAATAGTTACTTTGCCCCTGGTAAAGATGCCGGCTTTTTTGAAGCTGGTATGCAGACAAAAAAAGACCAAGCTAGTTTAGGTTTAGAGGTGATGCAAAAAACCATCAGCCAATTTATTGCGGATGGTCCAACCGAGGCAGAGCTGCTTGCTGCGAAATCAAATTTAGTCAATGGTTACCCACTGCGTCTGGATAGCAATCGCAAGCTATTGGATAATTTATCGGGCATTACTTGGAATGACTTGCCCCTTGATACGATGGAAACCTGGACCAAGCAGGTGGAGGCAGTCACGCTCTCCCAAATACGTGCTGCGTTTCAGAGGCATTTGGATATGAACCGTATGCAAATTGTGGTGGTTGGAATTAATAAGTAAGGTATGCCGCAGTTGATGCAGCCAAAAAAAGTCCGCATCATCGGTGGCATCTGGCGCAGTCGCTTGATCAAAGTGCTGGATGCCCCCGGATTGCGCCCGACTACCGACCGTATTCGAGAAACCCTCTTTAATTGGCTGGGTCAAAACCTAGATGGTTTGCGTTGTCTGGATGTATTTGCAGGGGCGGGAGCCCTTGGTTTTGAATCTGCATCTAGGCGAGCCAGTGCAGTCACCTTAGTTGAGCGCGATAAAAAAGTATTTGCCAATCTGCAGGCCAATCTGCGGGATTTGCAATCAAGCCCAGTTGGCACCCCCATTGAGTTAGTGCAGGGCGACGGCCTTGCCTTTTTAAAAAGGCAGGTAAGCGCCTCCTGGGACCTTATTTTTCTGGATCCCCCGTTTGATGATGAAACGGCTCTAGGGTCTGCGGTTCTCGAGGCAGGGCGGGTCTGCAATGGATTAAATGGCGGACGAATTTACATCGAAGCCCCAGCGGGTTTTGAGTTGTCGACAATAATTGGTTTATTACCCCAATGGGAGTGCAGTAAAGAAATGACGGCAGGCCAAGTAAAAGCACGCCTATTTCACCTCAGAAGGGACTAAACTTTGGCTATCTGCAGTTAGAGCGAAAGAACCACGTATGACAATTGCTGTTTACCCCGGAACATTTGATCCCTTAACACGAGGCCATGAAGATTTAGTCCGTCGTGCCTCTAGTATTTTTAGTCAGTTAATTGTGGGCGTAGCCGATAGCCGAAGTAAGCGCCCCTTTTTTGATCTAGAGGAACGTATTGCGATTGCGAAAGAAGTTCTTGGGCACTACCCTAATGTCAAGATTGCTGGGTTTAAGGGTCTTTTAAAAGACTTTGCACGCGAGCACCAGGCGCGTGTAATTGTGCGTGGTTTGCGTGCGGTTTCTGATTTTGAATATGAGTTTCAGATGGCTGGCATGAATCGCTACTTATTGCCAGACGTTGAGACTTTGTTTTTGACGCCATCGGATCAGTATCAATTTATTTCGGGCACCTTTGTGCGTGAAATCGCCACCATGGGCGGCGATGTCAGTAAGTTTGTATTTCCATCCGTTGAGAAATGGTTATTGCAAAAGACGGCGGCCATGAAACCCGAAGGCAAATAAACGCATGGCTTTGTTGATTACGGACGAGTGCATCAATTGCGACGTCTGTGAGCCCGAGTGCCCTAATGATGCAATTTTTATGGGTATTGAGATCTACCAAATTGATCCCAATAAGTGTACGGAGTGCGTGGGTCATTTTGATGCGCCCCAGTGTAGGCAGGTATGCCCAGTTGATTGCATTCCGCTGCACCCCGATTACATTGAAACCCACGACGACTTGATGCAAAAGTACCACCGCTTAACGGCAGTTAAGGCTGCCGAAAAGACAGACGTCAACAGCTAACGGCTGGAATGCAAATCGTTCACTGCAGTTGCGGTCTCGCCCTTTAAAAATAGGGGCATGACAGCCAACGACCGCGATAGCGCTTCATCAATCTGAATTTGTTCTTCAAGCAGTGGTTTGCAAAGGACGTAATCGGCGACATCCATTAGGCGACCTGGTAGATCACGGGGGTGGCCAATACCAATGCGCAGGCGCCAGTAATCTAGGCTAGAAAGGTGAGCCAGAATGTCTTTTAGTCCATTGTGGCCGCCAGTGCCGCCTGCAAACTTTAGTCTAGCGACTCCCGCCTTGAGATCAAGTTCGTCGTGTACAACGAGTATTTCTGCTGGATTAATTTGATGAAAGCGGCACAATGCACCAACCGATTGACCACTGAGATTCATAAAGGTATCGGGCTGGAGCAACCAAACGTCGCGTGATTGAAGTTGCGCTTTAGCCACTTTTCCATGAAAGCGTTTTTCGTGCTCGAGCGTAACTCCAGCTTGCTTTGCTAACAGAGACACAAACCAAAATCCGGCATTGTGCCGATCGGTTTCGTGTTTACTGCCTGGATTGCCAAGGCCAACAATTAATCGGATCATGGTGCAAAGTGTATTAGAGGCGGGAGGGTAAATACAGCATTACTTACAAAAAAGAAAACCCGCAGAAGCGGGCTTTCCGGAGAGAAGGCATTTGCTTAATTACGCTTTTGCATCCTTTTCTTTTGCAGCATCTACAGCAGCAGGAGCAGCAGCAGCAACGGTCTCGCTTGGCTCGGCCTTAACGGTCGGTACGCGGGCGTTAACTAATACTGGATTCTCTTGCTCGACGTGCAAGACCAAAGTAACTCCTTTTGGCAGGCTAACGTCTTTGGCATGAATCGAATGGCCTACCTCAATGTTGCTCAGATTCACCTCAATGAATTCTGGCAAATCGGCTGGCAAGCAGGTTACCTCAATGTCATTTGCAATGTGACTAATGATGGCGCCGCCCAGCTTCACTGCAGCGGATTCTTCTGCGTGAGTAAAGTGCAATGGAATGCGCATATGAATCTTTTCAGTCGCCGAAACACGCTGAAAATCGATGTGCAAGACCAGTGGTTTAAAGGGATGCATTTGATAGTCACGTAATAAAACCTTTTGTGACTTGCCGCCCACTTCGATGTCCAAAATGGACGAATGGAATGATTCTTTACGTAGAGCATGGAACAGGGCGTTGTGGTCCAGTTCAATGACCTCAGGCTTGTTTTTGCTGCCATAAATAATGCCCGGAGTTTTACCGGAGTTGCGCAGGCGGCGGCTCGCACCCGTTCCCTGTACGCTTCTTTCAAAAGCTACGATTTTCATGATGACTCCCAAATTGAGGTTAATTTCCGTTCGCGACCAAACAGAAAAGCTTTCAATTATAGCGTGAACTTGGTATTTTTGGCCTATTTTGGCGATAAACCGACAGAAAATGCCGCTTTTTGGCTTATTCCGCGAACATCGACATCACCGAATCGCCTTTGGTAATGCGGGAAAGGGTTTCCGCCAAGATAGGGGCTACGCTGAGTTGACGGATCTTTTTGACTTGCCTAGCTTCGTCGGTGAGGGGAATAGTGTCAGTAACAACGATTTCATCGAGCTGCGAGGCAGCAATTCGGGCTACAGCGCCACCAGACAGCACGGCATGGGTACAGTAGGCCATAACACCCTTAGCGCCGCGTTCTTTAAGGGCTTCTGCAGCCTTACAGAGGGTTCCACCGGTATCGATGATGTCATCCATGATGACGCAGTGACGACCCTCTACTTCGCCAATGAGGTGCATTACTTCCGATACATTGGCTTTGGGGCGACGTTTATCAATAATCGCCAAATCACAACCCAATTGCTTGGCCATGGCGCGAGCGCGCACAACGCCGCCGATATCAGGAGAGACAATAATCAGATCTTTACTTTTTTGCTTTTGCAGGTCGGCGAGCAATACGGGCGAGGCATAAATATTGTCAACCGGGATGTCAAAAAAGCCTTGAATTTGGTCAGCATGCAGGTCCATGGTTAAGACACGCTCAATACCCGCAACCGATTGCAGCATATTGGCCACAATCCGTGCTGAAATAGCAACCCGTGCAGAGCGTGGGCGACGGTCTTGGCGGGCGTAACCGAAGTAAGGGATCACTGCCGTTATACGGCTTACAGATGCTCGCTTAAGAGCATCAATCATGATCATGAGTTCCATCAAATTATCATTGGTGGGCGCGCAAGTGGATTGAATCACGACGACGTTTTTGCCACGGACATTTTCTTGAATCTCGACCTGGATCTCGCCGTCGGAAAACCGGCCTACAAACGCTTTACCAATCGGCAGATTCAATTCTTTAGCAACTGCACTGGCTAATACGGGGTTTGCATTGCCAGTAAATAGAGTCAGAAATTCAGAATTCATGGAGGCAGTTTGGCTTAGGAGTTTAGACGGGTTCTAGACAGATATCGCATGGCATATTCATTCAGAAAGAGGTTGGCAGGGGAAGAAGGATTCGAACCTTCGCATGCTGGAATCAAAATCCAGTGCCTTAACCAGCTTGGCGATTCCCCTACAGTGTCAATCTGAAGATATCAAATTGTAAGCGGGATTTTTATTTATCCCTCGAACAATCCGGCCCGTCCACTCCCGAGGTAGATTTTGCAGTAGGGAATCGAGATTTACAGTGTCAGCCTGCCACGGAATGGCGGCAAAGACGCTGCTACCAGAACCGGACATTTGGGGCTTTGCGCCAGGCAAAGCTTCTGTAATCCAATCTATTGCATGTTTCACTTCGGGGCAAATCTGCGCCGCCACTGCCTGACAGTCATTGATAAAGGCTGGATCAGGTAGTGGTGACGCTAAAAAGCTTTCCATTGTAATCGGGGCATGATCGCGGGTCAATTCGGGGTGTGCAAAAAGGGCCTTTGTGGCAATGCTGCGATTCGGAAAGAGGACGATAAAAAGGCGTTCTGGCAAGGCAACTTCCTGAATGACTTCGCCGATTCCCTCAACAAAAGCGTTGCTTCCATGGATAAAAAAAGGTACGTCGGCCCCCAATTCCAGCCCCAGCTCCATGAGTTGCGCGCGTGAAAGTTGAAGATCCCAAAGGACATTGAGGCCAATTAATGTACTTGCCGCGTCGGATGAGCCCCCGCCAAGGCCGGCTCCAACAGGTAATTCCTTTTGGAGCTTGATTTCTGCGCCCATTGGTACCTGGCATTTACGTTGCAGCAGGGTTGCGGCGCGAACCACGAGATCCTCTTCTTCGGCAATTCCCGCTACTGGATTGGTGCGGCTGATGCGATTGTTCGTGGTGCTGGTAAGTGTGACGGTATCGCACCAATCAATCAGTTGAAAAACCGACTGCAAGAGGTGGTAACCATCGCTTCTTCGGCCAATGATATGCAGAAATAAATTCAGTTTGGCGGGCGCAAATAGCGTCAGCGTATTAGTCATCAATTTGATCAAAAACGAGGCGGATATCAATTGGCCCCGTTTTGGTATTGCGGGTCAGATTAAGCTTTTCTAGCTTACGCGTACCGTCAGTCCAAACATAAGAAAGATTCCATCCATCTTGACTGATTTTCGAGACAATGCCATTCGCACTGCGCTCTAGGCTGGCAGGACTACCTGGCCTGACTTGACCGCGTAGCCAGTCAGAGAGGCCGCGCGCCGGGAGGGGAAGTCCAAGGGCTGACTGAACTAAGGAATCAGCATCGATGGCTTTGCTGATCTTGCCACCTTGTTCCAGTACTGCTTCGCCCGGCGTTATGGTGATTTTTGCAATCGAGCCACCTACTGGATTTCGAATCTCCAGCGTATCGTTGAGAGCATCTTGGCTCAAGGTGAAGCCACCAGAACCACCCTCTGCTGGTCTATCTGCTCCGGCATTCATACGAATCGAGAAACGACCATCCCACACAATCTTAGTTGATTGGTTTGGCATAACCCAATTGGGTTTGAAGCGTTTTAAGGTCTCTCGTAAGGTCGTATTGTTAGCGTCCATCTTTTCAGCATCCCGCCAGGCGCTTTCGGCATCATTGAGATTGCCCATTGCCCAGTACACCTCACCCAAGTGAGCTGATATTTCTGCTTCCGGTTTCATCTTGGCAGCCTGACTCAGCTGGTCGCGTGCCAATGCCAGTTTGCCCATGCGAAAGTTGACCCAACCCAAGCTATCCAAAATGAAGGCATCTTGTGGCGCTAGATTGTGTGCTTTTGTAATGAGTGCAAAAGCTTCGGGTAAGTTTTGTTTGCGGTCGGCGAGTGAGTACCCTAAGGCATTGAGGGCGTTCGCATCATTGGGTGTTTTTTTCAGAATCTGCCGTAAGGTATCTTCCATGACCTCATAGCGCCCCACTTTTTCTGCCGCCATGGCGTAGGTGTACATGATTCCTGGGTCGCTGGGCAGGGGTTTGAGCGCTGAAATAATCTCAAAATACGCACGCATCGCTGCAGCCTCATCCACCGCGCGACCTAATATGGGCTGCAGCTGCTTCAGGGTTCGCTCTTGAGTCGCAGCATTTTGTCTCAGCAATAAAGAGACCGCTGGCTTTACAGCATCAGACCAACGCTGATTCAACATTAATAAGGTGACTAATACTTCCTTGGGTTTTGTATCACCAGCTGGAGATAGGCTATCCCATGCACTTGCCGCATCGAGGGCAAGCTCGGGAGCATTGGCTGCAATGGCAATTTCCATCGCGCGCTGCGCAAGTTGAGGATCGCCGGTTTGCCGAGCAAGACTCAGGTAGGTTTGGTAGGCTAATGCTGGCTCGCCCCGCTGGAGGGCAATTTCAGAGGCCAGGATCTCAAAAACCTGTTCGCCAGTAGCGCCTTGGTTACTCTGAGCCAATGAAGCCCAGCTGAGGCAGGTGCTAGCTAGCAAGAGAGCAATAATCTTGCGAACAGGCAACAGGGCCTTGGTGAGGTGCAAATGGATTAAACGGAACATAAGCACATTCTAATCTCCGAATCTACAATTCACCTATGCCAGAACTCCCTGAAGTCGAAGTCACCCGCCTTGGTATCCAGCCACACCTTGAAGGCCAGCAGGTTACCGATGCCCACATTATTGATGGTCGATTGCGCTGGCCAGTACCCAGCAATCTCCGGACTATTCTGGCGGGCCAAACCCTACACCGCATTGAGCGCCGCGGAAAGTATTTACTATTCCAAATGGATGCGGGCCATTTACTCATCCATTTAGGCATGACTGGGGTGTTACGGGTATTACCAGTTCGAGAACCTCTGAAGCCGCATGATCGGGTTGTGGTGGTTTTTGGCAAACGCAGTTTACGTTTGCATGATCCGCGTAAATTCGGGGCGGTACTATGGCACGCCAGCAAGCGGGGTTCAATTGAGGACCATCCGCTATTGCTCAAACTAGGTACAGAACCTTTCTCAACCGATTTTGCGGGCGATCTTGGCGCTGCTGTACTTTACCGCTGCTCACGTGGTCGCAGTGTTGCTGTGAAATCCTTCTTGTTAGCAGGACAGGCTGTTGTTGGAGTTGGTAATATTTACTGTTCGGAGAGTTTGTTTGAGGCCGGAATTCATCCTGCGAAACCAGCGGGTAAGCTGACTAAGCCCCAATGCGCACGTTTGGCCACCGCAGTGCGAATGGTGCTGAAAAAAGCAATTGCAGCTGGCGGTAGTACCCTACGGGACTTTGTGGATAGCGAAGGCAAGCAGGGCTACTTTACGATGCAAAGCAAAGTCTACGACCGCCGCGGTGAGCCTTGCCGGGTGTGCAAGACGCCGATTCGGCAAATTGTTCAAGGTCAGCGCTCCACGTATTTTTGCCCAGCATGCCAAAAGCGGTAATCCAGCAGGTCCCGCAAAATCCTGTTTTGATGAGATCGTTTTCAAAGCTGCTGATTCGGTGGCATACGAAACACGGACGACACGGTATGCCTTGGCAAAGTATCACGGACCCCTATGCGATATGGGTCTCCGAGATCATGTTGCAACAAACCCAAGTAGCTACCGTATTGGAGCGCTACCCCAAAATGATGAAACGCTTTCCCTCGGTAGCGCATTTGGCCGGAGCCGATATCGATGAGGTGCTCGCGGAATGGAGTGGGTTGGGTTATTACTCGCGGGCGCGCAATTTACATGCCTGTGCAAAACAAGTCGTGACGCAATACCAGGGCGAGTTTCCGGCAGACCCCATTAAGCTAGAAAAGCTCAGTGGTATTGGGCGATCGACAGCGGGGGCGATTGCTGCATTTGCTTTTCGGATAAGAACGCCTATTTTGGATGCCAATGTGAAGCGTGTCTTGGCTCGGCTTTTTGGTATTACTGGCGTGCTGCAAGAAAAAAAAGTGAGTGATTCACTTTGGCAACTAGCAGCCGAACTACTTCCACGATCACCCACGCAAATGCCGGTATATACCCAAGCCTTAATGGATTTTGGCGCCACTTGGTGCACAGCAAAGCAACCGGTTTGTGTGACGCAAAAAGCACAGTGCCCATTTGAAGGTGCATGCCAGGCGAATGCAAGGGATCAAGTACTCGCTATTCCAAAGAAGATACCCAAAAAGAAATCACCACAATTTCAGTGTACGGTTGGCATTCTGACGTATGGCAATGCAGTGTTATTGCAAAAGCGACCCGCTAAGGCAATTTGGGGTGGCCTTTGGTCCCTGCCAGAGAGTCCTTGGCAAGAACAAGCAGACGCTGATTCAAAAGCGCCAGCAAATGAATTAACGGGTATGCAATTGATAAATACGGTTCTCGCTAATGGAGCTGTAAAAGACACCCCTACTTTATTTGCTAGCCCAGTAACCATTGGTGCTCGCATCAAACATGTATTTAGCCACCGCATTTTGCAGATTCAGGCCTATGAAATGCCGTTCAATGCCAATGCTAAAAAAGAGTTGGACAATGCTATTCAGCATGGTGAGATCCCATTTATTTGGGCTGAGCTTGGCGGGCTCGAGCAGTATGGACTTGCTCAGCCGATCAGGCAGCTTTTGGAAGGGTGGAATCGAGTTCGCGATGCCGCTGTATCAGATCAATGCGACCATGCAGTTCCGATCGATTTGAAAAATAAGCCATGAGTTGGTCAATCAAGAAAACGGAGCGGTGTTGCCCTCCGGTGCAACCAATGGCTACTGTTAAATAGCTGCGGCCGTCGGCAATGTAGCTCGGAAGCCACTTCTCAATAAAATCAATAATGTCCTGTTCCATGCTCTTTACTACGGGAAGGTCTCGTAAAAAGGCTTTCACGGGTTCATCGTGCCCCGTTAGCGGGCGCAATACTTTGTCGTAATGGGGGTTGGGAAGGCAACGCACATCAAAAACCAAATCCGCCTCACTGGGCACTCCCTTTTTAAAACCAAAGGATTCCAAAATTAAAGTGAGTCCATTGGGCTTTTCTTTAAGCAGATCATGAATCCAGGTGCGTAGGGTATGCGATGGAAGATTGCTGGTGTCGATGCTATGCGCCTGCTCTCGAAGCGGATCGAGCAAGCTGCGTTCTCGCTCGATGGCCTCGATGATAGTGGCAGATTGATTCTGCTGCGCGCTAACGGCAGCAGACAAGGGATGGCGACGACGCGTCTCTGAAAACCGCTGCACCAAGGTATTGGTATCGGCATTCAGAAATAAAACTCGAACTTGGTGCTTTGTGCGAATTGCCTCTAAAAGAGTCGGCAGCTCTGAAATGGATTGGCCGCGGCGCGCGTCAATTGCAACGGCAATGAACTCACGCCCTTCCTTTTCCATCGCAGTGATGAGGTTTTCCAAAAGCGGTACCGGCAGGTTGTCGACACAATCGTAACCACTGTCTTCAAACGCCTTGAGAGCAACCGATTTACCTGAACCAGAGATGCCGGTGATCAGATGAATTTGCATGCTAAATCAAACGCCCTTGAATCTTCGGCTCTTCTGCCTCAGTAATCATTTGTACCCGCTGCCGTTCAATAAACTCTTTGAGCGTGTCGATGCCCCGCAACTGCAAAATAGTATTGCGGACTGCTGCCTCGACAAGTACAGCTAAATTTCGTCCAGCCGCCACTTGAATCTTCACGGTACGGATGGGCGTTCCCAATACGTGAATAAATTGGGCATCAATCGGCAGGCGCTCAAACTCACCATCATTACGGCGAACCAATTGAACAATTAGTCGAAGCTTTAACTTGCGGCGTACGGCTGTTTCGCCAAAAATAGTCCGAATATCCAAAAGACCAAGTCCACGCACCTCCAGTAGGTCCCGCAGAATCACGGGGCAACGCCCCTCAATGTAGTCAGGACCCAAGCGCGCAAAATCCACTGCATCATCGGCGACAAGACCATGACCACGGGATATCAGCTCCAAACCTAATTCACTTTTGCCTAGGCCTGACTCACCCATGATGAGAACGCCTAATCCCAAAATGTCCATAAAAACGCCGTGCATCGTGACTTGCGGAGCACCAATTTTTGTTAGGTAGGTTCGTAGGTGGTCAATAACCTCAGCGGCAGATACGGGGGTGGTGAACAAGGGGGTTGAAGAGCGCTGACAAAAGAGCTCTAAATCTGTATCGACTGCGCGACCATCAGCCACAATCACGCATGGTGGGGTTTTGGACAGCAAATTGGCAATTTGTGCGTGCCGTTGCTCAGCAGTTAAGTCGGCGTGGTAATCCACTTCTTGCTCGCCAAAAATTTGGATGCGGCTGGGGTGAATTAAATTGAGGTGGCCAACTAGGTCAGAGGAGGCTGCCGCTGCACGTACTGCTTCTGTTGGGAATTTACGATCCGAGCCTTCTAGACCACGAATCCAAGACAGCTTGAGGGCAGAAACATTGTCATCGAAAATCTGAAGCGCGGTGAGGCCCTCAAGCAGCAGATGTTGTGACATAAATCAAGCACTCCATTCCTGAAGAAGCTGACATACCTTTTCAGGATCATCTTCGCCACTTATCCTGTCGCGGGTATTGGGATCCGAAAGAAGTTGTGCAATCGAAGAGAGAATTTCGAGATGCTGTTGCGTTGCTTTTTCTGGTACGAGTAAAAAAATAAGTATCGAAATAGGGAGACCATCGTGGGCAGAAAATTCAATTGGCTCACTGAGTCGGATCAAAGCGGCCACCGGCTCTTTTAATCCCTTAACTCTGCCATGCGGTATGGCAACTCCTGCGCCTAAGGCAGTCGAGCCTAGGTCCTCTCGCGCATCTAAAAATGAAATAATCAGATCGGAATCAAGGTCCAGCCGCTTACTGAAAAGGGAGCCTGCAGTTGCAAAGGCTTCAGACCTGTTTTTGGCAGGACTATGAAGCGCAATGCAGTCTGTGGTGAAAAGATCAAGTAGGGCATTCATATGAAATTCATTATATGACTAGCCTGGTTAATCTGCTTATTCCGGGTGTTTTTCGTGATGGTGGTCCTGCACCTTTTCTTTGTGCTTTACCACTTGCCGCTCTAGCTTACTAACAGAAGCATCAATTGCATGATACAGATCCGCGTTATGCGCTTCGGCATACAAATCCTTGCCTTTGAGGTGAATGGTGATTTCAGCGGTTTGCCGCAAGTCTTTCTCTTTGGCATTGTCAATCATCAAAAAGATAGTCGCATCAATGACGTGATCAAAGTGCTTGCGTATCTTTGTCATACCGACTTCAATGTGTGTTCGCATTGCTGGTGTAACTTCAAGATGACGGCTGTTGATTTTTAAGTTCATAAGCAATACCTCCAGAGTAGATGCGAAGCTCTAGTAAATCACATTTACCGCAAATTACATACGGAAATTTTCACCCAGGTAGACACGCCTAACCGCATCATTCTCGATGATTTCATCCGGTTTGCCCGCAGCAAGGACGCTACCCTCGCTAATAATGTAAGCGTGGTCACATATACCCAAGGTTTCCCGCACATTGTGGTCTGTGATCAAGACCCCAATTTGCCGGTCGCGCAAAAAACGAACGATGCGCTGAATTTCCCCAACAGCTATGGGGTCAACGCCTGCAAATGGTTCATCCAGTAAGATAAATTTAGGTTGCGAGGCGAGTGCCCGAGCAATTTCAACGCGACGTCGCTCACCACCCGATAGTGACAGTGCTGGATTGTTGCGTAAATGGGTAATTTGTAACTCCCCTAAGAGCTCATCCAAACGCGCTCGAATTTCTTTTTTCGAGAGCGCCTTGCCGCCCTGAACTTGCAACTCCAATACGGCTTGAATATTCTCAGCCACATTCAGTTTACGAAAGACCGATGCTTCTTGTGGCAAATACGATAAGCCCATTCGTGCGCGTTCATGAATTGGTAAGCGGCTAATTTCTTTTCCGTCCAAATTAATATTGCCGCCATCCAGGGGAACAAGACCAACAATCATGTAAAACGACGTTGTCTTACCGGCGCCATTTGGGCCAAGCAGTCCCACCACTTCTCCGCATTTGACTTCAATCGAAACATCCCGAACGACCGTTCTCGAGCCATAGCGCTTTTGCAGGTTGCTTGCGATCAGTGTTGGGGTGATGGGGGTGGCTACAGTCGCGGTATTCATTGAATTAATACTTTACTACGGGGCGCCAAAATAGCCCGAGAAGATGGGGGCGCGCTTTTGGGGTGATTGGCGGGCGGACTCACGCGGTATTCTTGGGTATCGTCACGGTATTCTATTTTGCCGCCGCGTAAATGGTCTCGCATTTGCATATTCAGTAAACGCTTCATGCTGGCATCGCCAAGCAAAATCAGTACTTCCTGTTTGCCGTTGTAATTGACGTTTTTACCAAAGCCTTGCATAAATTCATTCGCAAGTCCTTCGCGACGTTGCCTAAACGTAGCAAGCGTTTTCGCATCCCCTTTGACTTCAATAAATTGATAGCCTTCCGGGTCAACCAGAATGTCGCCCTTATCCCCGGTCACCACAATACTGCCCTTAATTAAGAGAATATCGCCTTGCAGTTTGTATTTTTGCTCGACTTCATTAATCGACACCGAGTCTGCATTCAGAATTAATGGCTTATCCTGATCTGCCTTTTCTGCTTGCGCAAGACCGGTTACTAAATTGAGCCCAAAAAATACAAAAGGCATGATGAGGGAGGCCGATCGCATATTCATCCGTCTTATCGGGTTCCTTGCTGTGCAGGTTCTATGCGTCCTTTGACGGTGCCAAGTAATTGCATGCTTTGCTGCACATTATTAAATACACCACCCTCATTGGATTGCATAGTGGATAGACCTTGCTCGAGCTCTACTGGCTTATCCGTTGTGATGATATCGTCATTAATTAAGACTTGAAAGTAGCTCGACTTTGCCAACATATAAGGGCTGGCCTTTTGGGTTTCGCTTCCACTTTGCGGTGGCCGGTAAATTTCGACATTGTCGTAAAGATCAAGAATACTTAAGTCACCATCGATGTGTCCGCGTTTAGCACGCACTGTGACAGGTGCTTTATCGGGACTAAACAAGCGCATTCGGGGTTGCATGAGATCAATCGATGCATCATCATCGTAATGAATCAACTCTTTAGCTAAAATACGGTATTTGGTTTGTCCTTGCTCATTTAAATAAGAGAGCGTGCCATTTTTGATGCTGTAATCCGGCTCATGTAAGCGCGGACGCTCAATGACGTTTGCTGCTGGCGGCGTATTTTTTTGTACGAGCCAGAACGTAGCTAAGGTCAAGCCACCCATTAAAAGTAATGGCATCAGGCGCAGTATGGTGCGCACAATACCAAGCTTGACTTGGGCTACGCTTATCTGCATTTAGTTGCGCGCCTGACTGAGAAGTTCCTCGTAGCGATTTTGCGCTTTGAGAATCAGGTCGCATAGTTCGCGAACAGCGCCGGCGCCACCCATATTTGCGGTAACAAAGTGAGCAAAGTCACGGACGGCTTGATGCCCCTGTGCTGGGCAAACGCGCAGTCCAGCATGTTTCATCATCGGCAAATCAGGCCAATCATCGCCCATAACGGCACAATCCGCAGCTGTAAGCGCTGTACGTTTCAATAGCTCATTGAGAGCGATTGCTTTGTTCTCTACCCCCATAAATACATGCTTAATCCCTAGCTCCTCGCAGCGAGCGAGCACCATTTTGGAGTTTCTGCCGGTAATGATGGCCGTTTCGATACCGCATTGTTGCAATAGCTTTATCCCAAATCCATCTTGTATATCAAAGGCTTTAAGGAATTCATTGCCATCCTGCCCAAAAAATACTTGGCCATTGGTGAGAACACCATCGACATCTAAAACCAGTAGCTTGACGTTTGCCGCCCGCTCCCATGCCTGCGGAAATTGCACAGAAGGGTTGGTTTGGTGTGGATTAAATGCAATCGGCATTAGATGAACAAGGCTTCTTAGAGTACTTTGGCAGCAAACAAATCATGCAGATTAAGCGCGCCTAATAGGTGGCCGCGTGGATCGGTGACAAGCAAATGATTAATGCGATGCTTTTCCATCATCTCAATCGCTTCTTCAGCCAGCAGTTCAGGTGGAATGGTGCGGGGTTTGCTGGTAACCGCATCCTTTAGCGTAACCCCCGTCAGGTCAGTTGATTTTTCAAGCAAGCGGCGCAGATCCCCATCGGTAAAAATACCGGCGACTGTCGAGTCCGAAGCTAGCATAACAACCATCCCCATTTTCTTAGCCGTCATTTCTAAAAGGGCAGCTGGTAGGTTTGCGTCAATCGAAATACTCGGGGTTTCTGCATAGGCGCGCATGACATCGCTGACATACATCAACTGCTTACGTCCAAGACGCCCTCCCGGATGCGAGCGAATAAAGTCTTCTGCCTGAAAGCCGCGGGCATCGAGCAAAGCCACTGCCAATGCATCACCCATTGCAAGGGCGGCTGTTGTGCTGCTCGTGGGGGCGAGGTTAAGGGGGCAGGCTTCTTTTTCCACGCCGGTATCCAGATGCGCATCTGCCAATTTCGCTAGCGATGACTCGGGCTTGCCGGTGAGGGCAATTAGTTTGGCGCCGGTGCGCTTGATGATCGGGATGATGGTCAGCAATTCATCGGTTTCGCCCGAGTTCGAGAGGGCAACAAATACATCGTCGCGCGTCACCATGCCAAGGTCACCATGGCTTGCTTCGGCTGGATGCACAAAAAAGGCGGGGGATCCGGTAGACGCAAATGTCGCTGCAATTTTGCGGGCGATGTGACCTGATTTACCAATACCGGAAACGACAATACGGCCACTGCAATGCTGCAATAAATCAATCGCCAAAGTAAAGGCATTTGCGCCTGCGCCTTCAAGGCGGTTGCGCATGCTAATTAGCGCATCTGCCTCAATCGTGAGGGTATCGCGCGCGAGCTTTAAGGTTTGTTCTTGCGTCTTCGCTATCATGGGATGAGTATATGCCGTCAGTCCTTCAATTAACCCTCATTTTGCTGGCCTCCGGTGTCGCCGGAGTCCTTATTTTCCGCTATTTTGGCTTACCACCAATTTTGGGCTATTTGGCTATTGGGGTTTTGATCGGTCCCAAAGCCTTTGGAATTGCCAGCGACTCGGAAACCGTGAAGTATTTAGCCGAGTTTGGGGTAGTTTTTTTGATGTTTTCGATTGGCCTGGAATTTAACCTGCAAAAGCTGCGGGCAATGCGCTCCATCGTTTTTGGTTTGGGGGCTAGCCAGGTAGCCCTAACCATGGGCCTGACCGTGCTGACTGGCTTTTTGCTCAGCTGGGTTTATCCGATCAGTTGGCAGGCTGCATTGGCTTTGGGCGGTGCGCTTTCGATGTCCTCTACTGCAATAGTGACCAAACTGCTGTCCGATCGGGGTGAGCTTGAGACCGAACATGGCCGCAATGTCATTGGCGTTCTTCTCTTTCAGGATTTGGCGGTGGTTTTTCTGTTGATCTTATTGCCTGCCTTGGGAAAGGATCCCAAGGACCTGTTTGTCGCATTGGGTATTGCCTTAGTAAAGGTATCCATCGCTTTATTTTTAATCTTCTTTGTTGGCCGCAGAATTATGAGTCGGTGGTTTAGGCTGGTTGCGCAATTCCGTTCCCAAGAATTATTCATGCTCAATTTACTGTTGATTGTGTTGGGCTTGTCAGCCATCACCGAGCATTTAGGCTTATCACTGGCTTTGGGGGCCTTCTTGGCTGGTATGTTGATTTCTGAAACACCGTTTCGCCATCAAGTGGAGGAGGACATCAAGCCTTTCCGCGACGTGCTCTTGGGATTATTCTTCATTACAGTAGGCATGCTTTTGGATCTCCATGTGATTCTGGAGCAATGGGTCTTAGTGCTGGCCCTATTAGCTGCGATCATCATAATTAAATTCGCCATGATCGCTGCGTTAGCAAGGGCCTTTGGAGCTAGCGCGGGCGTAGCAATTCGAACCGGTTTATGTTTATGCCAGGCGGGTGAATTTGGTTTTGTACTCTTGAATCAAATCGATGGCCTCAGGATGATTGATCCAGCCTTAAGTCAGGCATTACTTGCGGCGATGTTGATATCGATGTTTGGTGCACCATTCTTAATTCAATACAGCGATCGGATTGCATTGCGGTTTGCACGCAGCGAGTGGCTATTGCAGTCTTTAGCCTTGACGCGTGTGGCTGCTAAAAGTGTGCGCAATGAAAACCACATCATTATTTGTGGTTTTGGTCGTGCGGGTCAAAGCTTGGCGCGCATGCTTGAACAAGAAAAGATTTCTTACATCGCCTTGGATTTAGATCCGGATCGGGTCGCCGAGGCCAGCATGGCAGGGGATCAGGTGGTCTATGGTGACTCGAGTCGCGAGAATTACTTAGTGTCTGCGGGAATAGCTCGAGCCAAAGCCGTTGTAGTCACTTTTGCGGATACAGCTGCCAGCTTAAAGGTGCTGCACCAGGTTGAGCGCTTGCGCCCTGGTATGACCATACTGGTTCGAACCAAAGATGATGCTGATCTAAAAAAACTCGAAGCTGCTGGAGCAACCGAAGTCGTGCCTGAATTAATTGAAGGCTCCCTCATGTTGGCATCCCATGTATTGCTCATTATGGGTATACCCATGCGTAAAGTAGTGCGCCGCTTAGCCGAAGCCCGGGAGGCGAGGTATGGCTTGCTACGTGGCTATTTTCGGGGGTCTGAGGGGGATGATTTCGATGTCAATGAATCATGGAGACTACACGCCGTAACACTTGTTCCTGGATCGCAAGTCATTGGCCAAACTCTGGAAGAAGTTAATTTAGAGATGGAAGGTGTCGCTATTCAAGCGGTACGGCGAAAAGTAGTTGGGGAGGATTACATTAAGCTAGACCTCGATCCAGATTTACGTTTAGCTGAAAACGATATTCTCGTACTATCAGGCAGCTCGGAGTCGATCGATATTGCTGAAACGCAACTGCTCGATCGACCGTCGTAACTAAGCTGCCACTTTCTTTGCTTTGCCTTTGGCGGGCCTTGTTTTTAGCAGAGGGGCAAGATAGTGCCCCGTAAAACTACCTGGATTTTTGGCGACATCTTCAGGGGTGCCGGTTGCAATAATAAAGCCGCCGCCAGCACCGCCCTTCGGCCCTAAATCAATAATCCAGTCTGCGGTTTTAATTACATCCAAATTGTGCTCAATGATGACAATCGTATTGCCCTGTTTTTTGAGCGTATGAATCACGGTCAACAAGAGTTGAATGTCGTGGAAATGCAACCCTGTCGTTGGCTCGTCCAAAATGTAGAGGGTTCTGCCGGTATCGCGTTTCGAGAGTTCAAGCGATAGTTTCACGCGCTGGGCTTCACCACCTGAGAGTGTCGTCGCGCTTTGGCCGAGCTTGACGTAGCCCAAACCAACATCCAGCAAGGTTTTGAGTTTGCGTTTGACTACGGGCACTGCTTCAAAAAATTCATGTGCTTGCTCGATCGTCATAGCCAAGACTTCGTGAATGTTCTTTCCTTTATAGCGAATGTCTAAGGTTTCGCGGTTGTAGCGCTTACCGTGGCAAACATCGCAGGGAACATACACATCCGGCAAAAAGTGCATTTCGACTTTGAGAACGCCATCGCCCTCACAGGTTTCGCAGCGACCCCCTTTTACGTTGAACGAGAAGCGACCTGCCTCATAGCCGCGCTCGCGGGATGCAGGGACGCCAGCAAAAAGTTCACGAATGGGTGTAAATAAGCCAGTGTAGGTTGCGGGATTGGATCGCGGTGTTCGGCCAATCGGTGATTGATCAACGCTAATGACCTTATCAAAGTGCTCAAGGCCTTCAATCGCTTTGTGAGGGGCTGGCTCCGCATTCGACTTGTAGATGTGGTGTGCAACCGCATGATGCAAGGTGTCATTGATCAGGGTTGACTTGCCAGAACCTGATACGCCCGTCACACAGGTGAGCAACCCCACTGGGATTTCAGCAGTAACGGATTGCAAATTATTGCCCGTTGCACCAATGATCTTTAAGAATCGATCGCCAACTGGGATGCGTTTTTCAGGTACTTCGATACGCTCGCGTCCAGCTAAATAGGCGCCCGTGAGCGAATTGGGGTTCGCTTCCACTTCGGCAGGTGTGCCTTGTGCCACCACTCGGCCGCCGTGAACGCCCGCACCCGGACCAATATCAATCACGTGGTCGGAAGCACGAATCATGTCTTCGTCGTGCTCAACCACGAGCACACTGTTGCCTAAATCACGCAGGTGTTTGAGGGTACGAATTAAGCGGTCGTTGTCGCGTTGATGCAGTCCAATCGAGGGCTCGTCCAGCACATACATCACGCCAGTTAGACCGGAGCCAATTTGCGAGGCCAGGCGAATACGCTGGGCTTCACCACCCGAAAGGGTGTCGGCACTGCGTTCGAGTGAGAGGTAATCGAGGCCAACGTCGTTTAAGAAGGTTAAGCGGGAGCTAATCTCCTTCACAATTTTGTCGGCGATTTCCCGTTTTGCTCCTTTGAGCTGAAGGGCTTCGAAATACTCTTTAGCTTCTTTTAGAGGTAATGCACTGATTTCAAAAATACCGCGCGACTGCTTGCCGTCACCTACTTTGACAAAGCGCGCTTCACGGCGCAAACGGGTGCCATTACAGTCTGGGCAAGAGCGAACATTTTGATAGCGTGACAGCTCTTCGCGTACCGCCATCGATTCGGTTTCACGGTAACGGCGTTCAAAGTTGGCCACAATGCCTTCAAAGGGATGTTGCCGTAAGCTCAATTTGCCACGCTCATTCAAATACTCAAAGGCAATATTGGTGTCGCCGGATCCCATTAGCACCAGGTCTTGTGCCTTTTTAGAAAGGTTCTCAAACGGTTTCTCAATATCAAAACCAGCATGCTTTGCGAGAGTCTGTAGCAGCTTGAAGTAAAACTGATTGCGGCGGTCCCAGCCTTTAATTGCGCCTGAGGCTAGTGATAAATCCGGGTGGGCCACAATGCGCTTGGGATCAAAAAATGAGATATGGCCTAAGCCATCACACGAGGGGCATGCACCCATCGGATTATTAAATGAGAAAAGCCGGGGCTCGAGCTCTTGCAGCGAGTAAGAGCAAATCGGGCAAGCAAATTTACTGGAGAAAATCGTATCAACGCCCGTATCCATGTCGACAATCATCGCTTTGCCATCTGCTAAGCGCAGCGCTGTTTCAAAGGACTCGGCTAAGCGCTGCTGAATATCGGGGCGAACCTTAATGCGATCCACCACCACTTCAATCGAATGCTTATCGGTTTTTTTCAGCTTGGGTAGCTGATCTACTTCAAAGATCTCGGCTTTTGCCGTGTTGGTAGTGCCGCCACCCGAGCGCACCCGAAAGCGCACAAAGCCCTGAGCCTGCAGGTCCTGAAAGAGGTCAACAAACTCACCCTTACGTTCACTCACGACAGGCGCCAAAATCATGAGCTTGGTTTCAGGCGGTAGTGCCATGACGGTATCGACCATTTGCGAAACGCTTTGCGCTGCCAAGGCCAGATTGTGTTCTGGGCAATGCGGTGTGCCGGCTCTGGCAAATAAGAGTCGCAAATAGTCATGGATTTCCGTGACCGTACCTACAGTAGAGCGGGGGTTATGACTGGTTGCTTTTTGCTCGATCGAAATCGCGGGGGATAGGCCTTCGATGACATCCACATCCGGCTTTTCCATCAGTTGTAGAAATTGACGGGCATAAGCAGACAGCGACTCGACGTAGCGACGCTGTCCCTCGGCATAGAGGGTATCAAATGCCAGAGAGCTTTTACCGGAGCCCGAGAGGCCGGTTAGGACGACTAATTTCTCCCTAGGAATATCTAAATTGATATTTTTCAGGTTGTGCGTACGGGCACCGCGGATCTTGATTTCGTTATTCATGGTTTTTAGGCGTAACTTGTTAATATAGCCTTTTCCCATGAATTCTTCTGAACTTAGATCCACTCTAGCCTTGGCGGGCATATTTGGCCTGCGGATGCTCGGCCTTTTTCTGTTATTGCCGGTATTTAGCTTGCATGCAGAGGGCTTGCCTGGTGGCGACCGTGCCTTTTTGGTGGGTTTGTCCCTGGGCATGTTCAATATTGTTCAGGCCTTCTTTCATATTCCGCTGGGCGCGCTGTCCGACCGCATTGGCCGCCGCCCGGTTGTGGTGGGGGGTCTGATTTGCTTTGTGCTGGGCGCCTTAATTGCAGCTAGCCACGATGATTTGCTGTGGATTGGTATTGGACGCGGGCTAATGGGCGCGGGCGCGATTTCAGCAGCGATTTCAGCCTGGGTTGCTGATCTAGTAAGTGAAAAGGTACGGACCATGGCCATGGCGATTGTGGGTGGCAGCATTGCTATTTCATTTGCACTCTCGCTGGTCTTAGCCGCCCCGATATATCGCTGGATTAGCTTAGACGGTATGTTTCTGCTGTTGGCCGCTATGGGCTTTGTGGCCATTTTGGTTGCCCTTTGGTACGTACCTACCCCAGAGAAAAAAACTATTCCGCAGCACACGCCATTCTTTGACATTTTGCAACGCCCAGAACTCATGCGTTTGAACGTGGGCGTATTTGTTCTCAACGCAACGCAAGTAGCGATGTTTTTAGTGGTGCCGCATTTATTGGTCCAAATGGGCTTTCCACTGTCGCGCCATTGGGAAATCTACCTCCCGGTATTACTCATCTCGTTTGCGCTGATGGCACCTATTTTGATTCTGGGTGAAAAAAAGCAACGCCTTCGCATTGCGGTATTGCTAGCAATTAGCCTCTTGTTCATTTCACAAGTAGTCTTTATTGAAGCCACCACCATTTTGCTGATTGCAGCAGCTTTGCTGATTTACTTTGTCGGATTTAATTTACTCGAGGCATTGCAGCCATCGCTCGTATCGCGCTGGGCTCAAGACTCCAAGGGTACGGCGCTCGGTATTTACAACACCACCCAGTCCTTGGGGCTCTTTTTTGGTGCTGCCATTGGTGGTCTGGTAACCCAATACTTTGGCGAGTTATCGGTGTTTATGCTGGGAATGGCACTCATTTTTGCCTGGCTTATAATTGCTTGGTCGATGCGCGAGTTACCAGCAAAAAAGCATGCCCAGGAAACTCCAGCCGCATAAACAGACAAGTTGACTACTTACCTGCTGTACAAGCCTCATCAATATTAGTGCATTGATTTACATTTTTTCACATACATTTTCTTCGGGAGACACCATGGCTTCGGTAAATAAAGTCATCATCGTGGGTAACATTGGACGGGACCCAGAAACACGTTATATGCCTAGCGGCGACGCAGTAACCAATATTTCAGTAGCCACATCGGATCGCTACAAAGACAAGCAAACCGGTGAGATGAAAGAAACCACCGAATGGCATCGCGTTGCGTTTTTTGGCAAGCTTGCTGAGATTGCAGGGCAATACCTTAAAAAGGGATCGCAGGTCTACGTTGAAGGCCGTTTGCGTACACGCAAATGGGCTGATGCCAGCGGTCAAGAAAAATACTCCACCGAGATTGTTGCGGACTCGATGCAGATGTTGGGCTCGAAAATGGCCGGTGGCGGTGAGGGTGGCGAAAGTTATTCCCGCCCCAAGTCGTCTGAGTCATCGAACTCGGCACCAGCGCCCACTGCAGCATCCTTGGGCGCCATGGACGACGATATTCCGTTTTAACTAAGCACTACTGTCTGGCGTGGCGTATGTTGTCAGGCCAGACAGCGTTGTAATCGGTTCGGAAGGGATTGATGTCGAGGCCACCCCGCCGGGTATAGCGCGCAAAGACTGATAACTTTTCTGGTTTGCATTGCCGCTTAATGTCACAAAAAATAGTTTCTGCACAGTGCTCATGAAATTCCCCGAGCTCTCGAAACCCAATTAAATAACGCAGTAAACCCTCTTCTTCAATCGGCCTGCCTTGGTAGCGAATTTGAATGCTCGCCCAGTCGGGCTGTCCAGTTACAGGGCAATTGGATTTGAGTAAATGCGATACCAGGCATTGCTCTATGGGCGAACTTGAATGGTCTGCCTTTAATAAGCTTGGATCTGCTTTTACCTTCGGATCAATTTCAATATCGAGGCGATCCAGCAAAACCCCATCCATTTCGTGCATACCGCGTTTTGAAACCTGCTCAGGAGTAAATATGCGCATCCGAATCGGCGCTCCTGCAACAGCAGATAAATCGGCCACGACACGTTCCCGTAATTCCTCTTCATCTGCAATGCGTTCACTATTCAGGCTATTTAAAAACAGCTTGAAGGATTTGGACTCGATCATGCAAGGTGAGTCTGCGGGGATTTCAAACTCAGCTAAAGCAATTTGTGGCTTGCCTTTTAAATTGAGCCAGCTGAGCTCAAAGGCATTCCACAGATCAACGCCAAAAAATGGGAGCGCGCTAGGTGTGCTCAGGCCGAGCTTTGCCCGGTTTTCTGCGCGCGGAATCGGAAACAGCACACTGGGATCGTAGTGCTGGGGGTATGCAATTTCTTTGCCAAGTGGCAAGCGGGAGGAGTCGGAATAGCTCATGGAGAAAGTGGGTAAATCGAATTAACTACTGGATTTTGGGCGGTTAGCAACCCCCGAAACCACATGCCCAGTAGGTGCAACCGAAGCTGCCGAGTTGCAATGTCCGGTTTGATCATCAAAGAAAAAGTCGGGCTCGAATTCGCGGAGGAACTCACTTTTGGAAAGGCCGCCTAAGAACATCGCTTCATCGACATCGATGCCCCAATTCATGAGGGTGCGAATCGCACGTTCATGCGCAGGAGCAGAGCGTGCAGTCACTAGCGCAGTTCGGATACGCATACCATGCGCAGCCTGTGTTCCAGACTGACTTTGCAGGCGGTGCAGCGCTTCCAGTAGCGGCTTGAAAGGGCCGGGCGGCAATGGAATCGCTACCTTTTTACTTTCGTGATCAACAAATGCTTCTAGCCCGCTACTCTGAAATACTTGCTCTGCTTCGTCTGAAAATAAAACGGCATCACCGTCAAAAGCAATGCGGATTTCATTGGGATGCGATTCGGCGGTTTTGCTGGACTCGGGGTAGACACGCGCAGCCGGAAAGCCAGCATCAATCGTGGCGCGCACATCATCTTCATTGGCCGATAAAAATAAATTTGCCTGTAATGAGCGCAGGTAATGGTAGGGCGGCCTGCCGCGAGTAAACACACCGCGCTCCAAGCGAAGCTGGTGATGCTCTGCAGAGCGGAACACACGCAAGCCACTGACGGGATCATTACGTGACAAGATCACGACCTCGACACGTTGCTCATCACCTTGATTAAAGGCCAGTAGTTTTTGTACCAGCGGAAAGGCAACGCCCGTTTGCGCAGGCATGGCCAATCGATCCAGTTGCAGCTTCATGTAGGCGCTGTCATCGCTGGTTTCAAATAGGCGATTTTCTTCTTCGAAGTCGAATAGCGCGCGCGATGAAATCGCAACAACGAGTTTTCCGGTCAGGCTATAAGACATTCCGTTCCGTTACTTTAAGAACAGCTGGTAAGCGGGGTTCGCACTTTCATTCCAGTGCGGATAGCCGAGGGAAGCTAAGAAGGCTTGAAATTGCTTCTGTTCATTCTTGGGCACTTGAATGCCAACCAGAATGCGTCCGTAGTCTGCGCCATGGTTACGGTAATGAAAGAGGCTAATGTTCCAATTGGGTGCCATGCTGGTTAAAAAGCGCATTAAGGCACCAGGACGCTCAGGGAACTCAAATCGATACAGCAATTCATCGTGCGCTAAGGGAGAGTGACCGCCGACCATGTGCCGCAGATGCGATTTAGCAAGTTCGTCGTGGGTTAAATCAATCGTCGCAAATCCTGCTTTAGTAAAGTGCTTAGCGATCTCGATGCTGTCGCCTGACTTTTGCGTACCAATGCCAACAAAAATATGGGCTTTGGCTTGATCAGCAATGCGGTAATTAAACTCCGTTACATTGCGTTTGCCGAGTAATTGACAGAAGCGCTTAAAGGACCCTCGCTCTTCTGGAATGGTGACGGCAAATACAGCCTCCCGGAACTCACCCACATCGGCGCGCTCGGCCACGAAACGCAGGCGACTGAAATTCATATTGGCGCCGCATGCAATCGCAACCAAGGTTTTATCTTTTACTTTTTTCTTCTCAACGTATTTCTTGAGGCCAGCAATCGCGAGTGCGCCTGCAGGCTCCAAAATGCTGCGCGTGTCGGTAAACACATCGTTAATGGCGGCACAAATTTCATCGGTGTCGACGGTAATGATGTCATCGACAACGCGTTTGCAGATGCGGAAGGTTTCTTTGCCGACTACCTTGACGGCGGTACCGTCCGAAAACAAACCAACCTCTTTTAATTCGACACGACGGCCGGTCTTGAGTGACTGACGCATGGCATCGGAATCGGCCGCTTGTACGCCAATGATTTTGGTTTCGGGGCGAACGGCTTTGACGTATTCGCCGATGCCGGCAATCAGGCCACCACCACCGATGGCCACAAAAATGGCATCAATCGGCGCTTGATGCTGTTGCAAAATTTCTTGGGCGATGGTTCCTTGGCCAGCGATGACATCCGGATCATCAAAGGGGTGAACGAAGCTTAATCCCCGTTTTTTCTCTAACACCTTGGCATGATCAAAGGCGTCGCTATAGGATTCCCCAAACAAAACGAGCTCAATCCACGAGCCGCCACGTGCTTTGACCGCATCGATTTTGACTGCGGGGGTGGTTACCGGCATGACGATGACTGCCTTGCATTTCATTTTGGCGGCGGCGAGGGCTACGCCCTGGGCATGGTTTCCGGCCGAGGCGGCGATAACGCCGCGTTTGAGGGCAGCAGGGCTCAGTTGCGCCATCTTGTTGTAAGCGCCGCGCAACTTAAACGAGAACACCGGCTGGTTATCTTCTCTTTTTAGGAGGATTTGGTTCCCTAGGCGCTGCGTTAAAGCCGGCGCTAGCTCCAATTCCGTTTCACGGGCGACGTCGTAAACGCGAGCCGTTAATATTTTCTTTAAATAGTTGATTGCCATGCGATGAGCGTACCACGGATGGCCTCTAAGCCCTTAGTTTTGCAAGGTTTTATTGGTGACGTCAGCCAAATAAGGGAATTCCTGTCAGTATCGGATTACTCCTTTAAAATGCCTATTTAACGAACCCTACTTCATGAACGCCCCACTCGGATTAAATCAATTGCTCACTGCTGAGGCTGGGGAGCCCCGTTTACGGGAAATTCCGTACAACTACACCTCCTTCTCAGACCGTGAAATCGTCATTCGCCTGTTAGGGCCGGAGTCCTGGCGCGTCTTGGATTCCCTACGCGGTGTCCGCAGGACAGGCCGCTCAGCTCGCATGCTGTTTGAGGTCTTGGGTGATATTTGGGTAATTCAGCGCAATCCCTATTTGCAAGACGATTTATTGGATAACACCAAGCGCCGCAACATGCTCATTAGCGCGCTGTGGCATCGCTTGGGCGAAGTCGAAAAAAGAATGACTGGCGATTCGGCTGAGCAAGTTGAAATCTTGATTAAAGCCGCGCGTACTGCGGTCGAACTTTTTGAGCAGAATTTTGAAACGGTTGCCCAGTTACGCAAACGCGCAATAAAAGTATTGGGTCGCCATACTGCTCTCGACAACGTCGCCTTTGACGGCATGTCGCGCGTCGCTCATGTAACCGACGCAACGGATTGGCGTGTCGAATACCCATTCGTTGTTTTGAAGCCAGATACCGAAGCAGAGATACCGGGCTTGGTTAAAGCCTGTATTGAGCTCGGGCTCACCATCATTCCACGCGGGGGTGGTACTGGTTACACCGGCGGTGCGATTCCCTTAGTCGCGATGTCGGCGGTTATTAATACGGAAAAGCTAGAACAAATTGACCCTGTGGTTCGAGTAACACTGCCCGGTTTAAATGAGGCAGTGCCAACGATTTTCACAGGCGCTGGCGTTGTAACGCGCCGCGTTGCCGAGGCGGCAGAGCGAGTGGGCTTAGTGTTTGCGGTAGACCCCACTTCGGCGGATGCCAGCTGCATTGGCGGCAACGTGGCGATGAATGCAGGTGGTAAGAAAGCCGTTTTATGGGGTACTGCTTTAGACAATCTTGCCAGTTGGCGCATGGTTGATCCAGAGGGGAATTGGCTCGATGTGATTCGTGTCAACCATAACCTCGGCAAGATTCATGAGGCTGATGCTGCGCAGTTTGATCTGGTGTGGTCCAATGGATTGCATGCGCCGGGCGAGAAGGTATTGCGTCGCGAGACCCTTCATATCGAAGGCCGTCGCTTTCGGAAGGCGGGTTTAGGTAAAGACGTCACCGATAAGTTTTTATCGGGACTGCCGGGCGTTCAAAAAGAGGGCTGTGATGGTCTGATTACCAGTGCTACCTGGATTCTGCATCGCATGCCGCAATACATGCGCACCGTTTGCCTGGAATTCTTTGGGCAAGCGCGTGAAGCCATCCCGAGCATTGTGGAGATCAAGGCCTACCTTGATGGCTTGAGTCGCGAGGGTGGTCCTATCTTGGCTGGTCTTGAGCACTTAGATGACCGCTATTTAAAGGCAGTGGGTTATGCCACGAAATCCAAACGCAACACCTTGCCAAAGATGGTGTTGATTGGCGATATCGCCGGCGATGATGAGTCGGCCGTTGCCGCCGCAACGAGTGAGGTGGTGCGCATGGCTAACTTGCGCGTCGGCGAAGGTTTTGTTGCCGTTAGTCCTGAGGCCCGCAAGAAATTTTGGTTAGACCGGGCGCGTACCGCCGCAATTGCGCGCCACACCAATGCCTTCAAGATTAATGAAGACGTGGTGATTCCGCTCGATCGTATGGGTGAGTACACCGACGGCATTGAGCGCATCAATATTGAACTCTCCCTTAAAAACAAATTGCAGTTATTGGATGCGCTGGAAGCATTCTTACGCAAAGGCAATTTACCGCTGGGTAAGGCCGATGTAGACGATGACATCTCCCCTGCAGAAATCTTGGGTGATCGCGTAGAGGGTGCGTTGGATTTAATTCAGCAGGTGCGGGTTCGTTGGGCTGGTTGGTTAAATGACCTCGATCGTTATTTTCCTGAGTTACAAAACTACACCTTACGCGCATCGTGGAAAACCGATGTGCGCGCGGAGCTGCGCGTTATTTTTGGCGGCGCTGCCTTTGAACAGATTTTGGCAGAGCTAGAAAAGACCCACCAAGCTATTTTGCGTAAGCGTGTGTTTGTGGCGCTGCACATGCATGCCGGTGATGGCAACGTGCACACCAATATCCCAGTGAACTCGGATGACTATGGCATGTTGCAAGACGCCCATCGCTCGGTTGATCAAATTATGGCTTTGGCGCGTTCGCTCGATGGCGTAATTTCAGGTGAGCACGGTATTGGTATTACGAAACTCGAATACCTCACTGAGGAAGAGTTAAAAGATTTTAGGGCATACAAAAACCGCGTTGATCCAGAAGGCAGATTTAACAAGGGCAAGTTGATGCCCCATGCGGATTTGAGTATGGCCTACACTCCCAGCTTTGGATTAATGGGTCACGAGTCCTTGATCATGCAGCAAAGCGATATTGGTGCGATCGCTGATAGCGTGAAAGATTGTTTGCGCTGCGGTAAATGCAAGCCGGTTTGTGCCACCCATGTACCGAGAGCAAACATGCTTTACAGCCCGCGCGATAAGATCTTGGCGACATCCCTGCTGATCGAAGCGTTCTTATATGAGGAGCAGACTCGGCGCGGCATTTCAATTCGCCATTGGGAAATGTTTGATGACGTGGCAGCTCATTGCACTGTCTGCCATAAGTGCGCTACGCCATGCCCAGTCAAGATTGACTTTGGTGATGTGACCATGAATATGCGCAACCTACTGCGTAAGATGGGTCAGCAGCGTTTTAATATCGGCACCGCCACCTCGATGTTCTTTTTGAATGCCAGCAACCCCGATACGATTCGCTTAACACGCAAAGTAGTGATCGAGTGGGGTTATAAAGCGCAGCGCATTGCGAATAATTTATTCCGCAGCTTCGCCAAAAAACAAACAGCTATACCACCCGCAACGGTAGGCAAGCCGCCGATCAAAGAGCAGGTGATTCACTTTATTAATAAGAAGATGCCGGGTAACCTGCCCAAGAAAACCGCCCGTGCCCTCTTGGATATTGAAGATGCCAATTACGTCCCGATCATTCGTGATCCCAAGATAACGACTGCCGATACCGAGGCGGTATTTTATTTTCCAGGTTGCGGTTCTGAGCGTTTGTTCTCACAAGTAGGCTTAGCTACCCAGGCCATGCTTTGGAATGTGGGCGTACAGACCGTATTGCCGCCAGGCTATCTCTGCTGCGGCTACCCCCAGCGCGGTAACGGCGAGTTCGATAAAGCCGAGAAGATGATTACCGATAATCGCGTGCTGTTCCATCGGGTTGCTAATACCTTGAACTATTTGGATATTAAAACGGTAGTGGTGTCCTGTGGTACCTGCTACGACCAATTGGCGGGTTATCAGTTTGAGCAGATTTTCCCTGGATGCCGAATCATTGATATTCATGAATACTTGCTTGAGAAAGGGGTCAAGCTTGAGGGCGTGACGGGCGTACGCTACATGTATCACGATCCTTGCCATTCACCAATGAAGTTACAAGATCCACTGAAGACCGTGAATGAGCTGATTCAGACGGAAGACAAACAAGCCATTTTGAAAAATGAGCGTTGCTGTGGTGAGTCCGGTACCTTAGCGGTTACGCGCCCGGACATTTCCACGCAGATCCGCTTTCGCAAGCAGATTGAAATGGAAAAGGCAGCGACAACCTTAAAGGCCGACTTTACTGGCGAGGTTAAGGTATTAACGAGCTGCCCGTCTTGCCTGCAAGGTTTGTCGCGCTTTGATGCCGATAGTGCAACGACCGCAGATTACATCGTCGTTGAAATGGCGCAGCGCATCTTAGGTGACAATTGGATGCAAGATTACGTCGCCCAAGCTAATCAGGGTGGGATTGAGAGGGTATTGGTTTAATGATTCCAACAAATGTAGTGATGCACCAGCAATCCAAAGTATTGGAACTGAGTTACGAGAACGGCAATTCGTATCGTCTGCCTTTCGAGTTTTTGCGCGTGCTGTCTCCTTCAGCAGAAGTTCGAGGCCACGGCCCTGGTCAAGAGACCTTGCAAACCGGTAAGCGTGATGTCGGAATTAATGAGCTAGAGCCCGTCGGCCACTACGCCATTCGTCCGATGTTTTCAGATGGGCATGACTCTGGTTTGTTTTCATGGGAGTACTTGTATTTTCTCTGTGAAAACCAAGATGCATTGTGGAACGATTACCTCGATAAGTTGAAGCAAGCCGGCGCAAGCCGTGATGTCGCAACAGCGCAAACTGGCCACGAAGGCCATTCTTGCGGCCACTAATCAGTACACCCAATACGGCATATGAATAAAACCCATTTTGGTTACCAAACGGTAGACGAGGTAGAGAAGGCCGGCAAGGTCGCCGACGTCTTTCACTCCGTAGCCAATAAATACGATGTGATGAATGACCTGATGTCATTCGGTTTGCACCGCATTTGGAAAAAACTCACGATCGCCAGGGCGCAGGTTCGCCCAGGTCAAAAAGTGCTTGATATTGCAGGCGGCACTGGTGATCTAGCTTGTGCATTTGCAAAAGCTGCTGGGTGGGCCACACACCCTGATGCCGAGGTTTGGCTGAGTGATATCAATGCATCCATGTTGGGGGTCGGGCGCGATCGATTGCTAGACCAAGGTATGTCCTTGCCCTGCGTGCAGTTTGATGCCGAGTCCATTCCATTTCCGGCAAATCACTTTGATGTGGTGACGGTTGCCTTTGGGCTTCGTAATATGACCCACAAAGAGCGTGCCTTATCTGAAATGCTCCGCGTGATCAAACCGGGCGGGCGGGTGTTGGTGCTCGAGTTTTCAAAGCCCGATGCTATGCTCCAGCCGGTTTACGATCTGTACTCTTTCAAGGTACTGCCGTGGTTGGGTGAAAAAATTGCCCAAGACGCTGAAAGTTATCGGTATTTGGCTGAATCGATTCGGATGCACCCCGACGCCGAAACCTTGAAAAATATGATGTTGGAGGCCGGTTTTGATGCCGTTGATACCCATAGGTTAACTGGGGGTATCGTAGCGCTCCATATTGGTATTAAATACTAACTATAACTTTTGTAGTTGTGTATTACTGGAGATATAAAAAATGAATAAAAATGTAATTAAGGCTGTGGTCCTGACGGTCGCCTTGACCTTCTCTTCGATTGGTTATGTAGATGCCAAGCGCATGGGCAGCGGAAAAAATATGGGCCAATCCGCTCCGGTACAAAAACAAGCGCAGCCAGCCCAAGCGCAAAAACCAGCCCAACAAGCGCAGCCAGCAGCACCAGCAGCTGGTAGTGCCGCTGCGGCAGCTCCCAAGCGCTCGGGTTTCGGTGGCATGCTGGGCGGCTTAGCAGCCGGTCTCGGTATCGCATATCTCCTCTCTCATTTTGGCCTCGGTGAAGCCGCTGCCTCGATGTTCACCGGTCTTCTGATTGCTTTGGCAGTCGGCCTTCTCCTCTTGTTCCTCGCGAAGCGTTTTATGCCATCGATGTCGGGCGCTGGCCGCGCAAGCCCAGTTGCAGCTAGCAATAATGGTATGCAGCGTACTTCTTATGAACAAAACAATGCCCGCAATGAGCCTGGATTTGTACCTGTATCGGCATCCTTTGGCGGCGCCTCAGCAGTGATTCCCGAGGTGACCAAGTCATTGCCCCCTGGTTTTGACGAATATGCTTTCCTCGATAATGCCAAGCATTATTTCGTTAAATTGCAAAAAGCATGGGATGACGGCGATTTGAATTCTTTGCGTGAGTTTGCAACCCCTGAGATGTTTAATACACTGACCGAAGACCTTAATGCCCGCGCCGAAGCCAGCAACCAGACAGACGTGGTTACTCTGAATGCTGAGTTATTGGGTGTTGAAACCGGCCAAGATAGCTATCTGGCGAGTATTCAGTTCACCGGCATGATTCGCGAGCAAGCTGATGCTCCGGCCGCGCCATTTACTGAAATCTGGAATTTGAGCAAGCCAACCCACGGTTCTGGTGGTTGGGTTCTAGCCGGGATTCAGCAGTTGGTTTAAGCTTAGGCTTTCCCCACGGAAAAACCCGCATTCGTGCGGGTTTTTTGCACCCATGAATTCAGTATCGACATCCGCCCGACCCATTACCAGTGCAGCCATCTGCCACGGCATAAATCATGTATTGGTAAGCGAGCCATGGGCACTAGCGGAGTTAGCAAAGCACGCCGGCAAAGCCATTGCTTTAGAAATGCAGTTTGGCCGATTTGCTGTACAGATTGCAGATGATGGGCAGCTGAAGGCAGCGCCGCCTGAGACTTCCTTGATGCCGGATGGGGAAGCTGCGCCAGCAATACGAACAGCCTTGGTGTTGACCATATCAAGCCAAGCACTTGCTACCTTGCTTGCAAGTTCCGGCTCCATCCGTGAGAATGCATTTAAATCCGTGACGATTACGGGTGATGCTGATTTGGCTCAGTTATTGGGCCGCTTAGCCGGTCAGTTGCGCTGGGAATACGAAGAAGATTTATCAAAACTCATTGGCGATGCGCCAGCCCATTTTGCTGTCGCCCAAGGCAAAAAAATAGCGAGTGCCGGCAAAGCAGCTGGCCGCGATCTGCTTGAAAATGCCGTCGAATACCTTAGTGAAGAAAAGAAGGTTTTATTGAATCAGCGCGATTTTGCAATACACAAAAACCAACTCATGGAATTGCGCGATAGCGTCGAGCGTTTAGATAAGCGCATTGCATTCTTGCAGCAGAGGAGCAAATAAGAATGGCTCGCTTTGCACGTCTTTGCTTTATCTTTTTTACTGCATGGCGCTTTGGCTTGCTGCCCTTATTGCGGGATAATTTAAAGCCAGGAGTTAAGCGGATTTTGCTCTCTGTCGCTTGCGTTGCCTCGCCCAACTCATTACCGCGTGGCATGCGAATCAGATTGACATTGGAAGCACTTGGTCCGATCTTTGTGAAGTTTGGTCAAGTACTCTCCACTCGCCGTGACTTATTGCCGGATGATATTTCAGATGAGTTGGCCAAGCTGCAAGACCAGGTGCCGCCGTTTTCGAATGAAGAGTCTCGCACCTTAATTGAGCTCGCTCTGGGCAAGCCCATTGAAGAAGTCTTTATCCAGTTTGATCCAACCCCCATTGCCAGTGCCTCGGTAGCCCAGGTGCATTTCGGTGTATTGCGCGCAACACCACAGTGCCCAGAATGGGAAGGGCGCGAGGTTGCAATCAAAGTACTGCGCCCCGGTATCTTGCCAGTGATTGAAGATGATTTAGCCTTGATGCACGACCTAGCGAAAATTGTTGAAAAAGTATCGGCGGATGGTAGACGCTTAAAGCCGCGTGAAGTTGTTGCAGAGTTTGATGTCTTTTTGCACGATGAATTGGACTTGATGCGCGAAGCAGCCAATGCCAGCCAGTTGCGTCGCTACTTTATTAACTCAGATAAGTTGATGATTCCCGAAATGTACTGGGACCTATGCCATACCAATGTGATTGTGATGGAGCGCATGAATGGCATCTCGATTGGTCGTACCGAGGATTTGCGAGCGGCTGGGGTTGATTTTAAAAAACTCGCAGCCGACGGCGTGGAAATCTTTTTTACCCAAGTATTTCAGTATGGCTTCTTTCATGCGGACATGCACCCAGGCAATATTCTGATTAGCCTGGAGCCTGAGCGTTTTGGGCGATTCATTTCCTTGGATTTTGGAATTGTGGGTGCGCTGAGTGAGTCTGATAAAAATTACTTGGCACAAAATTTCTTGGCCTTCTTTAATCGTAACTATCGCCGTGTTGCAGAATTGCACATCGAGTCGGGTTGGGTGCCAGCAGATACGCGGGTAGAAGAATTAGAGGGTGCCGTACGCTCGGTGTGTGAGCCTTATTTTGATCGTCCGTTGAAAGAAATTTCTTTGGGCATCGTGTTGATGCGTTTGTTTCAGACATCGCGGCGCTTTAATGTAGAAATCCAGCCGCAACTGACTTTATTGCAAAAGACCTTGCTTAATGTCGAGGGTTTGGCGCGCCAACTCGACCCCGATCTGGATTTGTGGAAAACCGCCAAACCGATCTTGGAAAAATGGATTAGTGAGCAATTGGGATGGAGGGGCTTGGTCGAGGGTCTCAAAACAGAAGCGCCGAACTGGGCCAAAATTCTGCCGACCCTCCCCCGTCTTTTGGCCGATAGCCTGGCCCAGTCGACTAAAGCCGAGCAGGGCGCCGAGCTGGTTTTGCTCAAGACCTTGATTCAGGAGCAGCGCCAGACGCGCCGGCTGATTACCGGCACTTTGCTCTTTGTGGGCGGCTTTGTCGCAGGGGCCGTACTGATTTCCTTCGGTATTTTCTAGGCTCAGGCCCATCGGGATCGTCTAGCCGTTAAAATGCCGGCAAGGCTAATTAATTATGAAAAAATACTTTATTGCAGGCATTCTGGTTTGGGCCCCTGTGGCGATCACGGTTTGGGTGATTTCCTGGGGTCTGGGTGTGCTCGACAGTATCTTTGGTTCGGTCATGATGGCTATCATTACCATTTCCCCTGGGGAGTTCTCCCCCGACTTAAAGCATTTCCGTGAGATCCCAGCAATAGGCATTTTGATTGTGATCGGTGTCATCATGGTCACCGGCCTTCTGGCGATTAGTTTTGCAGGTCAATGGTGGTTGCGTGTCTGGGATAAGCAAGTTAACCGTATTCCGATTGTGCGTTCGATCTATTCGAGCGTAAAACAAGTCTCTTCCACCTTGTTTTCTGGGAGTGGCCAGGCTTTTCG
>Ga0247839_1000241_pt1 | contig 97261 bp, 78 predicted proteins | sample LaCruzMarch2015__6_FD_192405 | JGI IMG/M metagenome (GOLD analysis project Ga0247839, IMG submission 192405) | Freshwater microbial communities from meromictic Lake La Cruz, Castile-La Mancha, Spain - LaCruzMarch2015_16m | ecosystem: Environmental > Aquatic > Freshwater > Lake | place: Spain...
GGTCAGGCAATCGCTGGCATTTTCCAAAAAGCTGGATAACCATATCGGCGCCATCTGGCTTTTTGTCCACCACTATAATTCTTCAAGGCTTGACTTTTCATAAATCATGACAATTGCAGGACTACCGCTGTGTTTTTTGCTGAAGCAGGGCAAGAGGCCGCATGATACTTAGGATTGCACTTCGGAGTTGAATCCACGATTTAAAGATTGGGGAAATTATTGTTCCGACACGAAGCATAAGTAATTCTTAAATATTTAGCATTATTAGTGCCAAAATAAATGACATACAATCTAAAATTATTAAAATATTTAGTAATTTTAGATTTTATTAATCCGTTAAAATGCAACACATTGAAATTTAAAGATTAAACAAGATAATTGCTAAATATGATGACAATACTTAAACACACGCACATTTCTGAACAATAATGTCATTTAGCGCAATTTTTGCATACGGTATTAGCACAAAATGGACATTTTTTGTCAACCGCTACGCAGTTTCTAAAGATAAAGCGAAAAGCATCAATATGGGAGGGGAGATAGGACTATCGTGAAATCGATAAGGGAAACTTGGGGCTTATCTGATGAAAGGCTAAGCAACAGTAAAAAATGCAGAGCGAGTAGAAAATGGATAGGGCTAATGCTAACAATAGAAATCAGCGTAAGTATTTTTCCTACTATTCAAGACATCGGTGACCTACTCTGACATAGATTATTTCCGCCAAAACTCGGGTACAAACAAAATGACGATGGAAAAAATCTGTACTCGGCCTAGAAGCATGGCAAAGGTGCAGACTCCCGTTTGAAAATCACTCAAACTGGCGTAATTAGTGGCGGGGCCTACTTGATTGAGGCCTGGGCCGGCGTTATTAAAACAGGAAATGATTGCACTCATGGCGCTAATAAAGTCCAAACCACTTAACAATAGGGCAAAAACCAAGATGACAATGCTGATAAAGTATAAAAAGATAAATCCCATCACGGAAGTGACAATATTATGGCTAATAACATTATCGCCAATCCGCATTGAGCGTATCGCCGCCGGATGAATGAACTTGAATAATTCCATCCTGGCCTGTTTCATAAGGATAATGGTACGGATCATACGGATGCCGCCTCCTGTAGAACCCGAAGATGCGGACAGACAACTTAAAAACAGCATCCACATCGGCACAAAAATAGGCCATTGGTTAAAATCTTGGGAAGCATAGCCACAATCCGTGGCAATCGTCACCAAATTAAAGGAAGCATGGCGCAACGCGGTAAAAAAGTCTGGATAGGTACCGGAATGCCTTAATACTGATGCCGTCAGCACACAACTACCCAGCACCAACAATAAAAAAGCCTTGGCTTCCATGTCATACAAATATGGCCTAAATGACCTTTTTTTTATGGCTATAAAATGCGATGCGAAATTGATGGCGGCGATTAACTGAAATACCGACAATATGATTTCAATGGGGATTGAATTAAAAAATCCGACACTGCTGTCATGTGTGGAAAAACCGCCCAAACTCATCGCCGAAAAGGCATGGCAAATGGCATCGAACCAATTCATACCCGCCAACTTCAGGGCAATGATGCACACCGCCGAAATCCCAGCGTAAACCATCCACAGGGCTTTCGCCGTTTGGGCAATACGCGGCGGTAAATCGGATTCTTTTACCGATCCAGGGGTTTCGGCGATATACAATTGCATCCCGCCTATGCCCAAAATCGGCAAAATGGCAACGGCAAAAATAATAATGCCCATACCCGCAATCCAATTCAGCTCGTGCCGCCATAGATTGATCGACATCGGTAAATTATCCAGGCCGCTCAATACGGTGGCTCCGGTCGTTGTCAAGCCCGACACCACTTCAAAATAGGCATCCACAAAGCTCAGTTGGGGCATAAAAAACAATAGCGGCAAGGTACAGAACATGGGTATTAAGGACCAAGTCATCGACACCAGCAAAAATCCCGCTTGCCGGGATACTTTTTTAGGCATTTTCAAGGTCGGGAAAAACATCATCATTCCCGCCAATAAAGTCAGGGGAGCCGATATTAAAAACGCATTCATGGCGGCATCGCCAGCAAAATAGGCGGTTATCAAACAGGTCAGCATTAGCCCGCTAAACCCCATGGTCACTAAGCCGAAGATGTGGATAATGGTATAAATGGCATTCATGGCGGTGTAATTACGAAGGAATACGAAGTGGCTGGAGGTATGCGTCGTTTTTAACGCTGCCCTTTGTTTGGTTTTGGCTTAAATCGGCTGAAATGCCTTTTCAATTTTGCAAACGAGTTTTTTATTAATCGCAAACATCACCACATGGTCGTTTTCTTCAAATACCGTATCGTGATGGACAGATATGACTTGCTGGTTGCGGATCAACGCCCCCATGACGATACCTTCGGGCAAATTGATGCTTTTGACTTGGCGTCCTACAACTGAATTGACCCCGTTATTATGATGGGCAATCGCTTCGATCGCTTCGGCGGTACCGCCGCACAAAGAGCTGACTTGCGCGACATCACCACGGCGCACATGCTTAAGAATGCTGCCCAAGGTTTCCTGATTAGGCAACACGGCGACATCAATACCCGTCCCTGGCAATAATTTGCTGTACGAGACGTGGTTTAACAAACAAATTGCCTTGCGGGCGCCCAAACTTTTAGCCAAAGACGCAGAAATGATATTGACTCCGTCGTTATTAGTGATCGCACAAAACAAATCGGTCGAATCAATGGACTCTTCAATCAATAACGTTTCATCTGCACAATCGCCCAAGATAACCGTAGTGTTTTTAAGGTCATTGGCTATTTTTTTGGCTCGGCGGCCATCTTTTTCAATGATTTTGACTACATGATCCGTTTCTAAAGCCAAGGCCAAGCGTTTGCCGACGTGGCCACCACCCGCGATGATGATACGTTTTAACGGCGCTTCCATTTTATTGAGTTCTTTTAAAACCCGCCGGACCTCTTTACGGGGGGCGACAAAAAACACTTCGTCATCGGTTTCAATAACCGCCTGGCCATTGACAACCACTGGAACCCCTTGCCTGAAAATGGCGGCAACTCGAATTTTGCCATCAACAAAACGTTCTTTTAAGGCTTTGATTTTCTTACCCGTCAAAAAGCCGCCAGCAACCACTTTAACGGAAAACAGCCGGACTAAACCTCCCGCAAAATCGGAAATATGCAATACCCCAGGAAAATCAATCAGATTGCGTATCGACTCCATAACTATCTGCTCAGGGCTGATGACAAAATCGACAGGAATACCGGTGGGACTGAAAAGATTCGGATGGGTGAGGTAATCGAGGGCCCGGACGCGAGCGATGGTTTTAGGACGGTTATAAAGCGTATTGATAATCAGGCAAGCCAATATATTGGTTTCGTCGCGGTCAGTCACGGCGATGACAATATCGGTGTTATTGACTCCAGCTTGTTCAAGGACGCTAGGATGGGCGGCATTGCCCGCCACTGTGGCTATATCCACCCGTTCTTTTAAAGCGTCTAACAATTCGGGCTTAAAATCAACGACAACAATATCGTTTTCTTCACTAGCCAGTGCTTCCGCCACCGATGAACCGGTAACACCCGCACCAAGAATCAATATTTTCAAGGCGGTAATCCTTTTTGTAGACCATAGCAAAAGCGCAAGTGCGGCCACCTTTTTTTGAGAACGCCATCACAAAAAATCCGCAAATTATAATGGTAATAAGCCTATGTTTCAATTTGCTTGTGGATTTTTTCAATCACCCGTTTGTTGTTAGCTTTAATTACCCGCTAAAACGCGGCATCAACCGCCGGCCATGGCTGATTACCACCTAATCCGACCGCCCCTGCTTTGCGGGTTATTCTTCCAAAATAAATCACCGCTTACCCAAAATGCCAATCCAGCGAAGTTGAGATGTTACGGATATTTCATCTTGTTCACACAATCCCGCCGTCCACCAGTGCTATAATCGCATGACAACTATAAACCACCATAATATCGTCTAAACCGACCGCATTAGCCTAGTCAGTTTTCTGGTGCTGCTCCTGCTTGTTTCACCTGTTTCACCTGTAGTGCAGACCCATGCTATCGTAACGTATGTTCGGGGAAAGTGAACGCAACGGTAAAATTGCCTATTCATGGTCTTGAAACCAATCGCGGTGCGGGACAAGCTGAAAATCGGCTTAGTCATCGGCAATATGGCTTTTGCAACTATAGAAGATGCGCCGTCGGAAGGGCTAATCGTAGGTGTGTATAATGGCTAGCACAACAGGATTAATCAAAAAATGCCCCTCAATTTTATTGTTTACCTCCTTCGTTAGCATTTTCCGCACTAAGAGTTGTGTCCAGCACTATTATTTGGATTGCAACACGGAATTTATTATCTGTTAAATAATACGGCACTCTTCAAGCATCCCTCTTTTATAAATTTATTGTCTGAATAAGCAAAGCTTACCGAACAAGCCATAATTTCGTTTTTCACGACGGTTCACATTTATTGACAATTTGATAAGTTTTTACGTTGCTTTAAAAAAATCGAGCAAGAACTTATGGGGAAAATTACTATTTGTCCCTATCCTGCCATATCGTTTTTTAATATGTTTAGAACGCGGTTTGTCCCGCACTGAGATAATTCTATGATCTATCGTTTCGCCCGAATACAACACAGACTTAAGTTTGGCAACATTCACATTGTTTGCTTGATATTCCCATTAAGCTTTGCTGCTTCTACTAGTTCAGCGGCCGATAATATAACCAACACGCAAGAACGCACCATCGTCGCGCATGTAGACCCGATTATCGTCGATCCGCAATTGAGTTTAAGCAAACTAGTAAGCTTGACCCTAGAAAAATATCCCGACACCCACTGGCTGGAAGCTTTGGAAAATGAAGCGGCGGCGATCACCCAACGCAGTAAAAGTTGGATAGCTGGGGCGCCACAAGCGGGTTTACGTTTTCAGGAAGCGACCAGCGGTACGCTGCATTACATCGATGCCAACGTGCAAGTGCCGTTATGGAATCCCGGGCAACGCGAAGCGGAAAGGGAAACTGGCGCAAAAGCCCAAGCCAGCGCCCAATCGCAAACACTGGCAACCAAACTGCGTATTGCCGGTTTGGTCAGAAGCGCGTTGTGGGATATGTCCTTACAAAAAATCCGTTATGAGCAGGCTCAAGCCGAAATCACCATTTTTGAGCAATTATTGGCAAAGATTAAACGCCGGGTGGAATTAGGCGATTTACCACGTGCCGATGAATTGTTGGCGCAAACCGAGCTGTTGCAAAAACGCGCCGTGATGACTATGGCAGAAGCGGAATTGATGCATTCCCGGAAACGCTATGCCAGTTTGACCCAAACTACCCAAATACCAGGCAATTTCCAAGAAAAACTGGTGGCACTTTCTGAAATCCAGCAAAACCATCCGGCTTTACAAGCCATCAATAGCCAAATTGAGCGCAAACAGGCAGAACTCAATGCGCTTAAATTAACCGGATCAGGGCAAAGCAATATAGCGGTCGGTATTAATAGCGACCGGTTTACTGATGACCCACGCAGTAATAAAACCGAGAGTTTTAATATTGGCGTCAATATGCCGTTTGGCGGCAGTGCCCATATCCAGCCACATATCGCCGCGCTAAATGTGGAATTGAACCGCTTGGTCGCCGAACGGGATTTGCTGTACCGCAACTTGGAACAAGCCCATCATGAGGCCGAGCATAACTTGGAAGTCAACCGTGTCGAATTGGGCATAGCTAACGAACTCAAACAAGTCGCCGAACAACATATGACCATGTCAAACACCGCCTTTTCGGTTGGTGAAATTGATTTGATTGACTTGCTAAAAATCCAATCACGCACCCAACAAGCGATTTTGAACGCCAAAGAGCGCGCGGTCATGCTCGAACGTGACCAGGCATTTTATAACCAAGCGGTTGGGGTGATGCCGTGATTAAAATTCCTAAGATACGCACAGCGTACCTTGCCTGGTTACCCCTTGCCACATTGTTGGCAGTATGGCCATTTTCCCCCTCACCCGCTTTTGCGTTAAACAACGTCATTATTATTTCCACCGAACACAGCAACAATTTGGGCGTGACCTTAGGCAAACTGACGCCAGTGTCGCAGGTCCCGGTGTTATACGCACCCGCCAAAATTGTCGTGCCCCCCACGCAAGAGTTCATCGTCAGTGCCTCGCAAGCGGGCTTGGTCATGAAACTGAATGCCGCCATCGGCGATAAGGTCAAACAAGGCGAGGTTTTGGCAACCATCAACAGCTCGGACTTGCTGTCTATGCAACGCCTATACTTGAAAGCCGCAAGCGAATTGACCTTAGGGGAAATGGCTTATCTGCGCGACAAAAAATTGTTCAATGAGGGGGTCATCCCAGAACGCCGCTGGCAAGAAACCCATAGCCAATACAATGCCTTGCTTTCCGAATCCAACGAGCATAAACAGTTGCTGGAAATAGCGGGCATGACCGCCAGTGAAATTGGGCAATTAAAAAAAACCCGCCACCTCTCCGGCCTTCTGAATATCCGCTCGCCAATCACGGGTGTGGTCATGGAAAAAATGATTGTCGCCGGAGCGCGCATTGACAACCTGACGCCGCTTTACCGAATTGCCAATCTCGATGAATTGTGGCTAGAAATCAATATTCCGCAAGAGCGTATCGGTCAGATCAAAATCGGCGATAAAGTGCTGTTGGAAAAACCCGCCACTGAAACCCAAGAATTAGAACAGCGCAAAGCTGCCCAAGCGATACCTGTCAGTGCACACATAACTTTATTAGGGCAATCGGTCAATCCCGAAAACCAGACGATTTTGGCTCGCGCCATCATTAAAGGCGCACCAGCCGATGTGCGTCCTGGCCAGCGCATCAATACGCAAATCATCCAACCGCATAAGCTACCGATATTTACTGTACCGAACACGGCGATTGCCCAACAAGAAGGAAATACGTTTATTTTTGTCCAAACTAACAACGGCTTCAAAGCCAGTCCGGTTACCATCATTGGCAGACAATCCGATGAATCGACCATTAGCGGCGAATTTTCCGGCTCGGAAACCATCGCCATCAAAGGTGCTGTCGCTTTAAAAGCCAATTGGCTAGGGCTAGGAAGTGGCGAATAATGGGTAGTTTAATCAGTTTTGCCCTAAGCCAACGGCTGCTGATGATGATTCTGGTGCTGATTCTGGTCGGTGGGGGTTATTTCGCATTTAAACAAATCCCCATTGATGCGTTTCCCGAAGTCTCGCCGACGCAGGTAAAAATCATCGTCAAAGCCCCTGGCATGACCCCGGAAGAAATCGAAGCACGGATCACCGCGCCGATTGAGGTGGAATTGCTAGGCATTCCGAACCAAACCATGCTGCGCTCGATAGCCAAATACGCGCTGACCGACATCACCGTAGATTTTACCGAGGGTACGGACATTTACTGGGCGCGCCAGCAAATTGCCGAACGCTTGAATGGCATTTGGGGGGCGTTGCCTGCCGATATTGAAGGCGGCATTGCGCCGATGACCACGCCGTTGGGCGAGATGTTCATGTTTAGTATCGAAGGTGGTGATTTGTCGTTGATGGAACGCCGTGACTTACTGGATTGGGTGATCCGTCCGGCTTTACGCACTGTACCGGGGGTTGCGGATGTCAATTCCTTAGGTGGACTGGTCAGAAGTTTTGAAGTCATTCCCGACAACACGCGTTTATCGGCACGTGGCATCAGCGTGGAAAAACTGATCCAAACCTTAAAAACCAATAACCGAAATGACGGTGCAGGGCGACTGAGCGATGGCGAAGAAGCCCTGATTGTCCGTGCCGAAGGCCGCTTGAAAACTCTGGATGACGTGCGCGGCTTGGTCGTGGACAGCAAAAACGGCATTGCGGTGAGGATTGGCGATGTTGCCGACGTGAAAATTGGTGCCTTGACCCGCTATGGAGCCGTCAGCAAAAACGGCGAAGGTGAAGCGGTCACGGGGTTGGTGCTGAGTTTGCGTGGTGCCAATGCGCGGCAAACCATAGGTGGCATTGAAGAAAAACTCGCGCAAATCAGCAAGGCATTCCCGAAAGGCGTGGAGGCGAAAGCCTTTTACAATCGTGGAAATCTGGTCGATAAAGCCGTGGAGACGGTGTTACATGCCTTATTGGAAGCGATTGTCTTAGTCGTCGTTTTGCTATTGCTGTTTTTAGGTAATCTCCGCGCCGCCATCGTCGTGGCCTTGGCCTTGCCCCTGGCGGCCTTGTTCACGTTCATATTGATGAACTACATGGACATGTCCGCCAACTTAATGAGCTTAGGCGGCTTGGCGATAGCCATTGGCATGTTGGTTGACGCCGCCGTGGTCGTGACCGAAAACATCATCACCCATTTGGCAAACACCCAAACCGCGCAACGCTTACCTCGCCTGCATATCATCTACCGTGCCACCCGCGAAGTCGCCTCCTCGGTCACATCCGGGATTTTGATCATCATCATCGTGTTTTTGCCATTGCTTACCTTGCAAGGTTTGGAAGGCAAGCTGTTCACACCTGTGGCCCTGACCATCGTGTTCGCCTTAAGCGGTTCATTAATTTTGTCGTTGACCGTGATTCCGGTCATCGCCTCGTATTTGCTGAAAGCAGTTTCCCATGAAGAGCCGTGGTTGCCGAGGCATTTACAGACAATTTACAAACCGACGCTGGTATGGTGTATGGACAACAGCAACATTGTCTTTGTTGGCGCAGGTGTGCTGATGGCGGCGACAGTGCTTGTGTTCACACAAATCGGCAGCACCTTCATGCCGACCATGGACGAAGGCGACATTATCGTGCAGTTGGAAAAACTGCCGTCCATCACGTTGGCACAATCAGTGATGCTGGACGGACAGGTGCAAAAAAACCTGCTCAAAAACGTGCCGGAAATTGAAACGGTGGTTTCGAGGGTGGGTTCGGATGAGCTTGGATTAGACCCGATGGGCTTGAATGAAACCGACACATTTTTGGTGCTGAAACCCAAAGACCAATGGCATACGCCCGACAAAGACCATCTGATCGAAGACATACGCAAGGTGATGGAACAAACCCCCGGAATTGCTTTTGGCTTTACCCAGCCGATAGAAATGCGTGTGTCGGAAATGTTGACGGGGACACGCGGTGATGTCGCGGTGAAATTGTTTGGAGCGGATTTGCAGGTTTTAAATCAAAAAGCGGTTGCTATCGCCGACGTATTGAAACATATCCAAGGTTCTAGCGATGTCTTTGCCAAACAAAATGCGGGGATGCAGTTTCTGCAACTGACCATCAACAAGGCCGCCGCCGGACGCTTGGGGTTGGATAGTGACGGCATCGAAACCCTGTTGCGGGCACAAATCGAAGGCCTGAATTTGGGCATCGTCCAAGAAGGTATCAAACGAACCCCATTGATTTTACGAGGTAACAGCAACACCGCCAATTTCGACAATCTGCAAATCACTTTGCCAGATGGCGGCCATGTGCCCGTCACCGCGATTGCACAATTGAAAAAAGTCGAAGGTGTGGTGGCAATAGGCCGCGAACACGGGCAACGCTTTACCGTCGTGCGCAGCAATGTCCAAGGCCGGGATTTGGTCGGCTTTGTCGAAGAGGCCAAAAAAGCCGTTGCCGAACAAGTGCCGTTGCCGATGGGCTATACGCTGGAGTTTGGCGGTCAGTTTGAAAACCAACAACGCGCCGCCGCCACCTTATCAATAGTGGTTCCGGTGTCACTGGGGCTGATTTTTTTGCTGTTGTTTTCCACGTTTGGCTCGGTGCGGCAAGCGACCTTGGTATTGTCAAACATTCCTTTGGCAATGGTGGGCGGCGTGTTTGCCTTATGGGTGTCTGGCGAGTATTTGTCCGTCCCCGCTTCGGTCGGCTTCATCGCCTTGCTGGGCATCGCCGTGCTAAACGGCGTGGTGATGGTCAGTTATTTCAACCAATTGCTGGCAACGGGTATGGATGTCGCCAAAGTCGTACTGATCGGTTCTTCACGGCGGTTACGTCCGGTGCTGATGACCGCGAGCATCGCCGCGTTTGGTTTGATCCCCTTATTGTTCGCCACCGGCCCCGGTTCGGAAATCCAACGGCCTTTGGCGATAGTCGTCATCGGTGGCTTGGTGTCCTCAACATTCTTAACCTTGTTTTTATTGCCGATATTGTTCAAATTATTCGGACAGGACAAGACCAGGACAAACAAAATGGCAAACCAAGAGGTGGCAGTATGAGCCACACAGAATATTTGCTCACCCTCAACGTGCCACCCAGCTTGGAAGAAGTCGTGGTTGACACCTTGTTGATGCTGGAAGCCGAACACGGATTCAGCAGTTTTCCGGTCAACTCGCATCATCATGAAAATCAAGGCTTATCGTTGGCGGAACAAGTCAGCGGACGGCAGAAAAAAATCCGGTTTCAAATGTATGTCGATGCCCAAGGCCTAGCAAAATTATTAGGGCAATTAAAACTAGAGTTTACCGGCGCGGGGATTCAATTTTGGGTGTTGCCGGTGATTGAGAAAGGGGTGATTTAGCATGAAAAGAATCGGAAGAAAACGGACAAGCTTTTTTGATTCTGGGGGCGGGTGAATTTAACTTTTTCCAAAAAATCCTTATAAAGCCTGAACGGGACTATCAATTGACTATAACTGCCCGTTTCAAATCCTTATTAGATATTTTGGTAATAGGCGTTTGTAAAAAACACATCTTAACTAGCGAACACAATCAACCTAAGGGCTGGCTGGGGCTGGTGCTATTTCTCTGCTTGATTATTTTTGCCGTTAAGCACCAATGCGTATTGCTGAAAAAAGGCCATTCCATCCCATTGGCGTTTTTACCGTCGATAGCGGCTATCTTGTTGGAAGGCTTGACCGGAACCATGGTCGATGCCCCACGTATCAGCACCCAAATTTATCTCATCTTATTTGCTGCCCTGCAATGGCCTGATGAAAATGCTTTTAAAAAAACCGCCAAGGCCAATATCCTTACATTCCGGCAAAGCTTGTCAAAACCTTGAACCGCATGGCGTATCCATTTGATTATCATAAAGTGTGCTGGCTTACTCAATGGCAAAAAGCCGATTTAACTAAATACGCCATCAAAAGATTTCAGCTATAATGCTAAGTTTTTTAAGCCACCCATATACAATTTTTTCATGCCGAAAAAAAAATCTGCGACGTTGTTTGAAGACTCGCTTACCGAACTGGAGCAACTGGTCATCCGTCTCGAACAAGGCGACATTTCCCTAGAAGAATCGCTAAAGTCATTTGAGCGGGGCGTTAATCTGACGCGCACCTGCCAGCAAGCCTTGCAAGAGGCGGAACAAAAAGTCCAGATACTGATAGAAAAAAACGGCACTCAATCCCTGGAGCCTTTCGCCAATGAGTAATGCGCTAAAAGAATACCTCAGTTTTTGTCAAGCCCGTGTTGAACACGCCCTGGAACACCGTTTGCCGGGCGTCAACATTTTGCCGCAAAAACTGCATCAGGCCATGCGCTACTGTGTACTGGACGGCGGCAAACGCACCCGCCCGCTGTTGGTTTACGCCACTGGAAAAACCTTGGGCATTGCCCCAGAAGCCCTGGATGGCGCGGCGTGTGCGGTAGAATTTATCCATGTGTATTCGTTAATCCATGATGACTTGCCCGCGATGGATGATGACGGTTTACGGCGCGGCAAACCAACTTGCCATATTGCCTTTGACGAAGCCACGGCGATTTTGGCAGGTGACGCCCTGCAAGCCTTGGCATTTGAAATTCTCGCGCATGACCCCAGTATTGTTGCCAACGCAGAAAACCGCTTGAAAATGATCACCGCCTTGGCAAAAGCCAGCGGTTCGCAAGGCATGGTGGGAGGTCAGGCGATAGACCTAGATTCGGTCGGCACGATGTTAAGCTTGCCTGAGTTGGAAAATATGCACATCCATAAAACGGGGGCTTTGATACGCGCCAGTGTCAGTTTGGCTACGTTTTCCAAAAATGATGTCGATCCTGACCTGGCTAATAAACTTGACCGTTATGCCAAATGTATTGGCCTATCTTTCCAAGTGAAAGACGACATTCTCGACGAAGAAAGCGACACGGCTACCTTAGGCAAAACCCAAGGCAAGGACAAAGACAACAACAAACCCACCTACCCTGCCCTATTGGGCATGGCGGGGGCCAAACAAAAAGCCCGCGAGCTGCACGAGATGGCACTGGAAAATCTAACAGTATTTGGTCAGGAAGCGGATTTGTTACGCGATTTGTCGCTTTATATTATTGAGCGTAACCACTAAACAAATTTAATGTTTATTGCGTAACAAATGAAAGCGACTTGAATTATTTTAAAAAATTCTAACAATCATTTAATGACGTAAACCAAGCCAATTACTTTAATGTGATGATTTAGCTTTAATTCTCGCCAATAAAAACTATACTGGGATAATCAACTGACTTTTACCTTTAAAATTGTTTTTGGCGGTTTTTTTAACCCGGCTTACTATCGCAACACAGTTGAATCAGCATTAAAAACAATCTCTTTTTTTCCAAGTTACATCTGCAGTTACTTTTGTTTTGAAAAATAGCTATTAGCATGAACATTAAAATAGATTATATTTTCAGAAATGTTATTTATCGCCCTACTCTTTAATACGATTTTTTCAGTAACAATGACATAAACAAAACAACCTAGCCTAATGCACAACAGAACATTTCTAACTGGCTTTACCCTGATTGAATTAATGGTGACATTGGCAATAGCCTCAATTGTCGTAGGTATCGCCACACCCAGTTTTCAAACCATGATCAGCAACAGCCGCTTAACGGCCTCGGCCAATGAATTTGTCAGCGCGTTAAGTTATGCCAGGAGCGAAGCGATCAAACGGGGGAGTTCAAGTGACCGTCTTGCGCAAAGACCCTAACTCTGGTGTTTGGGAATCTGGCTGGGATGCTTTTGCCGACCCTAACCTGGACAACACCTTTAACCCTGATGTCGCGGTACAATGCCTGCCAAACCAAGATTGCTTATTACGGACTTATGATGCGCTGCCAACTGGCTTTACACTTAGGACGGGCGGTAGTGATTACGACACTCGGGCGACTTTTTTTCCTTCCGGTTTGCCTGATCCTAGCCTTGGCTTTGGAGAAACATTTGTCTTATGTGACGGTACACATGATGACGATCAATCGCGAAGAATTATTATAAACTCAACAGGTCGGGCAAGAGTTGAAGTTCCTCCCTATAACCCTCCAGAAGTAGGCATTTGCCCATAATTTATTCAATGTTAATTATGAAAAACAGCTCCGGATTCACTCTAGTTGAAGTCTTGATTGCAATGCTGGTATTGGCGACAGGTTTGCTTGGGCTGGCGGGCTTGCAAGCCACGAGCTTGGGCAATAATCTGAGTGCTTACAATCGCAGTCAAGCCACGCAATTCGTTTATGACTTGGCGGATCGAATACGCGCCAATTCTAGTGCCTTAGACACATACTCAACTATTGCCCCGGCTGATGCAGTGGAAAACCAAGATTGCCTGATCACAACCGGTTGCAGTCCGGCGGACATGGCACAACAGGATCTCTTTGAATGGAACAGAATGTTAGAGTCTGCCCTACCCAACAACAATGTCACCATCGTAACTGCCCCGGGCGGAATGATTACGATAACCATCAGTTGGGATGAAAATCGCGACGGCACGATTGATGTCGATGACCCTAATTTCCAAACGAGTTTCCGCTTATGAACAGGATCCCTTTAACACAAATTGCAACGAAAGACGGCGTCCAATCGGCTTGGTTAAGGCAAAGTTTCAATGATTTTGAAATGGCGCAGATATTGCTCCCAGCAAACAAACGGGATTGCACTTGCTACCATGCCCAACAATCCGTAGGAAAACTGTTAAGGATTTGGTCAATAATAACTTCTAGCATGAAACAGCTAACAGATAACATCCCTTCAAGGGATGTTATCTGTAACGATTGCAAATTCTTGGAGGTTATTTATTTCCATTTCCTAAAGTTTGTTCTAGTCACACAGAACAAGCCCAGTCAGCCATCAGCACCCTTTCCCAAACCTTGGATATTTTGAGGAAAGTTTATGAACATCAATAACTCCATCTTCTCCGCCAGAATTAACAAACAAAAAAATGTGTTGGCTTACCTTAGCTTGGCGTTCAAAGACTTTGCCTATCCTGTCTATTTGTTTGGTTCCTATGCAACGGGACATTTTCATGGTGAATCAGACGTTGATAGTGCCATCATCGCCCCCGACGCCCAGGCAAAAAATATTTATAGCCAAGTATGTGACAAAATGACTGGTTTAGGCATGGATTACGACATCCTTATTTCGACTTCAATCCATCGCTTAGCTAGCAGCATTACCGCTAATTTAGTAGGCATTTATGCCCCACAAACCAATAACAAAAGCATTGGTTTATCTCTTTTAAAATCTATAGCTAACAAAGACGATTCGTCAACTGTTTTACTAGAAAATATGCTACCTGACAGGCTCGTACATCCTTATCTTGCCCACCGCCGCCAAGCAGGCATGACCCTAATTGAAATCATGGTCGCGATGTTGGTTGGCCTGTTTTTAATGGGCGGCGTAATGCAGACGTTTGTCGGTAGCAAACAGACTAACCGGATGCTGGAAGCACTCTCCAGAGTGCAGGAAAATGGCCGCTATGCAATGGAGTTTCTGACTAACGACATCCGTATGGCGGGATACTTAGGATGTAACAGCGGGGTATCGCTGATCAATAAACCTCTTTGCATAACTCCAAATAATCCTGTAGGTTGCGCCACTCCCGCGGAAATAGGCAACACCTTGGCTATGCCAGCACCGCCAGATGATTTTTTATTTCGTTTTGACCGGGCGATTGATGGCTTTGAATCAACGGCCCCAAACACATGGACGCCCGCCATCAACCCCGCAATTACCTCCCCGCTGGGCGGCTCTGATGTCATCACCATCCGCAAAGCGGACAATCTAAACTTTACTGTGACCGCCCATGCCGCGCCTACCGCAGACCTGACCCTTGATGCCCCACCAAATTTTTCCAGCTGCGACCTAGCCGTGGTGACCAATTGTGTGACGGCCACTCTTTTCACGGTCAGTGCCGTTGCTGGTAACACCATTTCCCACAATGTCGGTGGTGCTTGCCCAATTGGCAACGCATCCAATGATCTAGGCAGAACCTACGGTGATGGTGCAAGCCAAATTTTCCAAGTAAACACCGTCAGTTATTACCTAAGAAACAACCCCAATAACCAGCCCGCTTTGTATCGACGCACGGGAACACGAACCGAGGAACTGGTCGAAGGCATAGAACAAATGCAAATTTTGTATGGCGTAGACCGTGATCCACCCCTAACCCCTGATGGATCAGCTGACTTTTATGTGCCAGCCAACCAAGTAGGCAATATGAGCAGGGTCGTCAGCATCCGCATCAGTTTGGTGGCGGTATCACTTGACAACGTAACATCACAACCAATCAATTATATTTTCAATGGCGACACCCTGACTCCAACAGATAATCGCTTACGAAGAGTATTTACTTCAACCATTGCCATCCGCAACCGACTAAGCTAAGGAGGACATGATGATTAACAAAACCCGTAAGCATCAATCCGGCGCAGTCTTGGTCATCAGCTTGGTCATGCTCTTACTACTGACCTTGATTGGCATAACCGGCACCCAGACCAGTTCATTGCAAGAAAAAATGGCCGGTAATATGCGTGACAAAAGCCTGGCTTTTCAGGCCGCCGAATCGGCAGTTGCTGTCGTAGAATCCAGCCTTGATCCTGCCGCATTGACCTTTGATGATGCCGGTACGGGTGGGTATTATTCTCAAGCATCCACCATCCCGACCACATCGGCATTAATGACGGATACTTTTTGGACTAGCCAGCCAGTGGCAATTTCCTCGATGACGACATTAGATTTGGGCAACAATATGGATCCACCTCTCTTTATCGTTCAAGAAATGGGATGCATGAATCCTCCTTGCCTAGGATCAACCGTAGACACCTATAGAATTACCGTTAGGGCTACGGGTGGATCACCAAATACTGTGGTTATACTGCAATCCGTCTATTCACCTTAATTACAGAGGCTTTTGAGCATGACTATTATCCCTAACCGCTCCAAGGCACTAGCAACCCTCTCATTGGAGAAATGAAATGAATACTTTTCACCATAAACGACATCCCATCCCAAAAAGTATACTGTTCCGGTTGCTACTAGGCTTGATGGTTGGACTTCCTGCCTATACCAGCCATGCCGGTATTGCGAAGTCTCCGTTATTTCTCACCACCAATGTCCCGCCAATAGTTATGTTGATTATGGGGCGTGACCACAAGCTTTATTACGAAGCGTATAACGATGCCTCCGATCTTGATGACGATGGCTTGGTTGATGTGGGTTACAAACCAGGAATTGATTACTATGGCTATTTTGACTCGCACCGTTGTTATGATTACGACAGCTCTTCTGGTGGCTATTTTGAGCCCAAAGATGCCACATTGGATAAAACCTGTTCGTCCGTAAAAGGGGATTGGAGTGGCGATTTTCTAAACTATATAACCACTGCCCGTATCGATGCTCTACGTAAAGTGCTTTATGGCGGTCTCAGAAGTGTGGACACAACTTCACAAACCGTTTTACAGCGTTCTTTCATCCCTCAAGACGCCCATTCGTGGGGAAAAGAATATAACCCCGCCAATAACCCTGGCTACCTTATTTCTGACTATACACCACTAAGCGAACCAGTACTTGGCACCAAACATATTTTCGCAAATACCTCCTTGGCTTATTCTGGGCAACCTTTATTGCGAATTTTAAATGACACCCAATTCCGAGTATGGGAATGGCTTTCCATAGAACGCCCAGTTGCTGGCAAAGACTGCGACAATGGTTCTAGGGGCGGGTGTGCAAAATCAGGCGGGTCGACTTGGTCAATCGTACCTAGCGATGTTTTGAGCAATTTGGTTCGTACAACCTACGATATCTCTGGTACTGGAAACAATCATCCGGCTAACCATAGTGAATTTGACACATGGGTGAGTAATTATGCGGTAGCCGCTCGACAATTTGGTTTCGGCTTCATGTCCACAATCAATGGTAATGACAATAATCCTTACGGCCCTGATGATAATTACATGACTATCGTTAAAGGCACGATTAACGTCCCTACAACAGGTAGCTATAAGTTTTCAGTCGATGGTGATGATGCGGTAGAAGTCATTATCAATGGAATTACTGTAGCAGGATGGTATGGAGGCCACGGAGCTTGCAATTGTAACACCTATTCTGGGACTGTTTATTTAACAGCGGGCACCAATTACCCAATAGAATTTCGCCACGAAGAGCGGGGAGGCGGAGATAATTTTGCATTGAGGTGGGAAAAAATACTATTTGAATCCAAAATTACTGATTACAGTGTCAATGTCCAAGCTTGTGTTAGCAATAAATTAGAAGCCAATTGCAAAGCCTATAGCGACGGCTCCACAACCACATATAAACCAACCGGTCTGCTACATATCTATGGTGAAAATGACTCAATGGCATTTGGGTTACTCACAGGGACGTACAAGAAAAACATTTCCGGTGGAGTGCTTAGAAAAAACATAGAATCATTTAAAAATGAAGTGGATCCTGATACCGGAATATTCACCAACACCAATGGCATCGTTACATCAATTAATGCCTTCCGAGTCGACACATTTGATTATTCTAACAATTATCAATATGCATCGGGCTGGATCACTACCCGCCCCATTAAAGAAGGTGAGGCAGCAGAATGGGGAAACCCTATTGCCGAAATGATGTACGAAGGTTTGCGTTATTTTGCAGGCAAAGAGAAAGCAACTTCAGCATTTTCAATTGCAGCCAATGACACGCCAGACGCTAACTTGGGATTGCCCGTACCCAACTGGATTGATCCGTATAAAAATGAAGCAAATGGCGGCGGTGGGCATCTGAGTTGCGCAAAACCCATGTCTCTGGTGATTAGTGATGTCAACGCTTCTTATGACACTGACCAATTGCCAGGCAGTTATTTCAATTCCTTTTCCAGCGATTTGGCTGGCCTAAACGTTTCTACTTTGGCAGATACTATCTGGGCGGGTGAATCTGAAGACAGCAAAATCTTTATAGGTCAATCTGGAACAATTTACGATGGCGCACCTACGGCTAAATCAGCAAGTAGTTTTAGTAACATTCGGGGCTTAGCTCCAGAAGAACCCACCAAGTTAGGGGGATTTTACGCAGGCAGTATCGCTTTACACGGTGCTCAAACCGATTTAAACCCAGCAACTAATGGTGATAGCGTAACTGATGGAAAAGATGATCAAAAAACCGACACCATTGGCGTCGCCTTGGCTTCCCCACTTCCCCGTATTGAAATTCCGGTTGATGGCAAAAAAGTGACATTGGTGCCCTTTGCAAAATCAGTTGGTGGTAGCTCAATCAGCGCAAACCAAGGTTCTTTTCAGCCTACCAATCAAATTGTTGATTTTTATATTGAAAAAATTGTCAATACCGCCGTTGGCAATACGGACGCTTCAATAAATGGTGGCCGCCCTTATGGCAAATTCCGCATAAATTATGAAGACGTGGAGCAAGCCGCCGACCATGATATGGATGCGATTGTTGAATATACCTTTACTGTAGATGACACCGACCACATCGTGATTGATCTAAATTCCACTTATGCGGCTGGCGGCATCATCCAACACATGGGTTATGTCATATCCGGCACAACAAAAGATGGAATATATCTTGAAGTCCGAGATAAAGACACCAGTGCTGGTAGTGATCCTGATTACTTTCTGGATACCCCGCCAGGACAAGATGCAGGCGGTGTCTGGGATGATAATATTGAATTGCCGTTAAGCGTATCTAGGACTTTTACCGTGGGTTCAACCACATCAGCCAGTTTTATCAAGCATGACCCTCTCTGGTATGCCGCTAAGTGGGGGGTGACTGATAGGAATGATGATGGCGTTATTGATGCGAAAGATTGGGACAGTGATAATGACCAAGTACCAGATAACTATTTTCTGGTGACCAATGCTAGCAATCTTGCGGAGCAACTTGGTAAAGCCTTTGCCAAAGCCCTTAATATTGTCAGCTCGGCATCCGCAGTGGCGGCAAACTCCACCCGTTTGGACAGCGGCACCAAAATCTATCAGGCTAAGTTCAACTCAACAGATTGGAGTGGTGAATTGTTGGCTTATAACGTCAACACTTTCTCAGGAGAGTTAACTGAAGATTGGAATGCTTCTTCATTGCTACCCGAAGCCGATAGCCGTAAGATTTTCACTTTCGCCCCTACTTCAGCTTCAGGAATTCCATTTTTGTGGGATAGCCTTGAAGCAACACAGAAAGATTATCTGGATACCTTAATTAGCGTTAATGACGGATTAGGTGAACAACGTGTCGACTGGCTGCGGGGCGATGATGCCAATGAACTAAAATATAATGGAGGATTTTTTAGGAACCGGACTAATAACTTAGGCGACATTGTCAACTCAGACCCTGTTTTTGTAGGTTCCCAAGATTTGGGTTACGGCTCTTTATCTGGTTCATTAGGCAGCAGTTATAAAACTTTTGTAACAACTAACAAAACTCGGCGTCCGATGATTTATGTGGGGGCCAACGACGGCATGATACATGGCTTTGGGGCTACCGATGGTATAGAAAAATTTGCTTACATCCCCAATGCCTTATTCCCTAAATTAAGTGAACTGACGTCCCCCAACTATTCCCATCAATATTATGTCGATGGCGCATCAGCAGTAGGCGATGTGTATTACGGTTCGGCTTGGCATACCATTCTTACCGGCACAACTGGTGCTGGGGGGCGGGCAGTGTTTGCATTGGATGTAACCGATCCTGATGGATTTAACCCGACTAGCGTGTTATGGGAATTAACAAATTCCCAGGATAGTGATTTAGGCTACACGATAACACAACCGTCCGTAGTCAGAATGCAAGATGGCTCGTCGGTAGTGTTGGTTGCCAATGGTTATAACAGTAATAACGGCCATGCCGTGCTGTTTGTCTTGGATGCAAAAACAGGTGCCGTGATACAAAAACTCGATACCCTTGCAGGAGATGCAGCTAAGAAAAACGGGTTATCATCACCTGTTGCTGTCGATACCGATGATGACAAAGGCATTGATACCGTTTATGCCGGCGATTTGTACGGCAATTTCTGGAAATTTAACCTATCTGGCTCTGCAGGCAGTTGGCCAGTACCAACTAGCCCGTTGTTTGTTGCGTGTACAACATCAGGAACTAACTGTAGCCCAGAAAATCGCCAACCAATCACGGGCAAGCCTAATGTAGGCCAGGTTGGTGCAGTAGGAACCGACCAAAATGGTATAGGTTTAATGATCTACTTTGGTACAGGCAAGTATTTTGAAACCGAAGACAATATTATTAGTGAAAGTTCGCAAATCCAAACTTTTTATGGTTTATGGGATCAAGGCGCAGCTATCACCGACCGAAGCGAGTTACAAGAACAAACTATTACCCATGAGGGTAATTTTGGTACGGCACATCCGCTTCGTGTGGTCTCAAAAACACCCGTCTGTTATGGCCCTACCAGTGATGCCAGTTGTTCAAGCAGCGGCCCGTTTAAAAGCGGTTGGGCACTGAATCTAATCGGTCCGTCCAATGTTGTTGAAGGGGAACTTGTCGTTAGCTATCCCTTAGTCCGCCGTGGCTTAGTAATATTTCCAACAGTAGTTCCCAACGCCGATCCATGTAGTTTTGGTGGTAAATCATGGTTAATGGAAATCGATGCCCTATCTGGCGGAGAATTTAGCGGCGCACCTTTTGACACTAATGGGGATGGCAATATTGATGATAATGACTTGGTAACCTTACAAGACGGCTCCAAACACGCCATATCAGGCATTGACTTGGGAGTAGGTATTATTAAAACACCAGCGGTTGTTGAATCTAGTGTGGCTCCGATTGATTACAAATATGTCAGTGGTTCTAGCGGAAATATGGCGTCAATTACCGAATTAGGCGCCCCTCCTGCAGGCCCGGTAGTCGGTGGTTCTGGAACCCGGAGATCTTGGCGGCAACTTAGGTAACTTAAAAGGTCAATGGCTTACCAAGTTAATACCTGAGTAAGCCATTAGTGACATCATTACTGATAACTTCCCTTGAAGGGATGTTATCAGTTTACAGTTTCATAGCGGAAGTTATTGTTGACCACATCCCCTTAGATAATGATTTGTTTAAAAATAACTTCCCTAAATCACTACCGGAATCGTAGAGACTTGGTAGGTTTTTAAAACCTGCCAGGTCTTAATGCCTTGAAATTACTAAGGCTTAAAGATTAAGCTTTTCGAAGAATTGGTTGCCTCTAGCAACGAAGTAGATGTGAGTTTCGGCAATGAGTTTGTCTTTAAAACATCTCTAAATTTATGTAAATCGCGCAAATATTTTGAACTGTCAAGTTTTAGGATTAACCCTTGGGTAAGAACGGATTAACCGAAAACTTGACCGTTTTAATTATTTGTACCCATTAACTAGAATCAATGAAGTTGAATATAAATCATGAATCAAGAAAAAATAAACTACGGTTTTACCCTAATTGAGTTGATGATTTCGGTAGCTATTGTGGGCATTCTTGCCAGCATAGCCTATCCTAGCTACCAAAACAGTGTACAACGCTCCCATCGCTCAGATGGACAGGCGGCGTTGCTGAATTTAGTCAATGTCATGGAACGGGGATTTACAGAAACGAATGATTACACCTTGATCCCAGCCCCGCCACCCACTCCCTATTACACAATAACGATTAATCCAGTTACTGCAACTACCTATACTCTAAGGGCTACTCCCATCGTCGGTAAAGGCCAGGAAAACGATCCTTGTGGAACCTTAACTATTGATAATTTCGGAGCTAAAGGAAGCGATACACCAGGCTGCTGGTAAGTTTTGTCATAACCTGAAAATACAGTAAACAGTTTATTACAAAACCGTTACAATCCATAACAGGATTGTTACCGATTATGTAACAATTTGAGTGCCTTAAACGATTTTAAAATTAAAATCGGTTTGATACACATACGTGTCAACTTAAAGAATAGTCAAACATTCCGGCATGAATCCGCTATCGCACTCTAACCAGTGCCGGAACTGTTGACCGTGTTAACGAATCCATTTGTGCCCCAAGGATATGCAGATAAAACGGCTTAGCTGAATCATCTTGCAAATTAGGAAATAGTTAGAAAGTGTAGATTCTAATTCCGAGAATAGTAGATTCACTTAAACCTTATCCACCCATTCATATAGCTCAGTCAATGTCGGATCACACTTACAACAACTGCCGCCACAATTAGCTTCCAAAGATAATTTTCGCACTTTGCCCTTGCTGATCCATTTACCTAACATCCCTCGAAGTGCATCCGGCTCAGTGCCAAAATGGGTGGCCATTTCTTTTAAGGACACCCGATGTTTATTTTTTATAAATTCACGTAAATCTAAGATCATTTAAACACCTCATGGCGAGGTTTTTGTTCGGTTATTTTTCCGGTCAACCATAAACCCAGCCATATCAAAGCAAAGGCAATCAACAAACCGTTTATCCAGGCTAATGAATAAAGTGGATGTTGCGAGTAAGTCATGGCTTGGTAAAAAACCGTGGCGGTCAAGTAGGCAACACCCGTTGTCCAGCAGACCACGAAAATAGCCCAAGTACGGTTGGTTTCTCGGTAAATGGCGGCGGTTGCGGTAACGCATGGGGCATAAAGCAAAATAAACAACAAATACGCAAATGCCCCTGCTTTGCCGTCAAAACTTCGCTGCATCGCCGCAAAAGTGGCGGTTTTTACTTCTTGCTCGCTAGCGGCGGCATTTAGATCGTTGACGTTGCCAATATTCAAACCCAAAGGATCGAGGGCATTTTCAGCAACTTCGCGCAGATTGTTTGGAATGGTCAATAGGGCTTCGGTCAATGCCTGTTTTAAGCTAAATTCGGTATCGGATGCGTTTTGTTCGGAAGCATTACTACCAAGTTGGCTGTACAGGGCATCCAAGGTCCCCACGACAGCTTCTTTGGCGAGAATGCCAGTAAAAATGCCAACCGTCGCAGGCCAATTATCATCGATAATGCCCATCGGTTTAAAGAGTGGTGTCAAACTACGGCCGATGGCACTTAACACTGATTTGTCACTGTTTTCACGTCCGAAACTGCCATCCACACCTAATCCATTGAGAAAGTTGAGCACTAAAACCATTGGTACTATGACTTTTCCGGCGTTGAAAATGAAGGATTTTAGCCTGTCCCACGTTCTGATGCACACACCGCTGACAGTGGGTAAATGATAGCTTGGCAATTCCATAATAAAAGGTGATGTTTCACCTTTGAAAAGGGTATGGCGCATAATCAAACCGGTAATGACCGCAACGGTAATACCCAGCAAATACAAACCAAATACCAGATTTTGTCCACCGACCGGAAAAAAAGCGGCGGCAAACAACGCATAAACTGGCAAACGTGCGCCACAGGACATAAATGGGTTCATCAAATTAGTCAATATCCGGTCCCGTGGGTTTTCTAATGTGCGCGTTGCCATAATCGCAGGGACGTTACAGCCAAAACCGACAATCATCGGTACGAACGATTTGCCAGGCAAACCTATCATCCGCATAAACCTATCCATGACAAACGCAGCACGTGCCATATAGCCCGAATCTTCTAACGCAGACAGGAATAAAAATAGGAAACCGATGATCGGGATAAAGGTGGCAACCACTTGAATGCCGCTACCAATCCCTTTAGTGATGAGGACATACAGCCAGTCTGGAACTGACCAACTGGTCAACAACACACCCAAACCATCGACCAGCAAGGCACCGACAGCTTGGTCAAAAAAATCTATAAAAGCGCTGCCAATATTGATCGTAAACATGAACATTGTGTACATCACCAACAAAAAAACGGGGATGCCGAAAAAACGGTTTAATACAAACCGGTCGATCATTTCCGTGGTATGACGGCTAACTTCGTTAAGTTTACAGACACAAAGCTGGGTCAAGTGATTGACAAAGGCATAACGGGCGTCAGCAGCAAGAATGTCGATCTCATCATCGGTCTCGTTGGCGACGCGTTCTTGCAAAGACAATACTTTTGGCAAAATTGCAGCCCCGCCAATGGCTTTGGCGAGGGTATCGTCTTCTAGCAAGCGCAAGGTCAGCCAACGCAAATCGCAGGGATAGTTGGCAGCGGTTTCATGTAAGTCGGGCGACAAGTCATTGACGGCATGCTCTAAAGCGGGGCAATAAACAATGGCAACTGTGGGAATGGGCTGGGTTTGTGCGGCTTTATTGATAGCGGCCTTCAATGCCGAAATGCCCTGTTTTGCCGAGGCGGTGATAGCAATAACTGGACAGCCCAATTGGGCGGACAATGCGTCAATGTCAATTTTTATTCCGCTGCGTTTGACGGCATCCATCATATTCAGCACCAAAATCATCGGCACCCGCATTTCTATCAATTGCGAAGTCAAGTAAAGATTACGCTCGATACTTGATGCGTCAATGATGTTAATAATCAGGTTGGCTTCCCTGGACGCCACATAATCCCTAGCAACTTTCTCATCTAAAGAAACTTGGTCATCGGCAGCTTCCAATGAATAAGTACCAGGTAGATCGACTAACTCGACGATTTTGCCATCATGGGAATATTCACCGGATTTTTTTTCCACGGTAACGCCAGGCCAATTGCCGACGTGTTGTTTAGCCCCCGTTAAGGCGTTAAACAACGTGGTTTTGCCGCAATTAGGGTTGCCAACTACACCGACCGTAAAGTCTGTTTTCATTACAACTTCTCTATCAACAAGATCGCTGCTTCGTCTTTTCGCAAGGTTAGGGAAAATCCGCGTAATTTAATTTCCACCGGATCTCCCATCGGTGCAAACCGTGTGACGCTAAAAGCTGTTCCTGGAGTCAGTCCCATAGCCAGCAAGCGTTTACGGTAGGCTTTACCGGATTGTTCAAAGCCGACAATTTTCCCTAGATCACCGACATGAAGATTTTTTAAACTAAGAGCCATAACACCACCCAAAAAATACACACCAATAAATAATCATTTATCAATAATCATTCTCATTTATGTCGAATATATCATAGATCAAGGTTACGTCAAAAAGGCATTTCATATTCCAAAAATTAATTTATTAACAATGCTATTTCCAAATTTATTTTGGTTACAATTAGTAAACAAAACGGCTTAAGTCTGTTACAAGTTGGCTACCGGTTAAAATACCAAACATTGAGTCGAACATTTTTAAATTTAATTTATAAGCATATGATTAATTAATATTTTTTAACTACATGATGGTTATTTCTTTTATGGGAATGTAATTCGGAACAAAAGATAACTGCAGATAACTGCTTTCTTTTCAATAACAATCCGACTTATCCCACAAAATACTTTACATTTCATGTTACAATGTCGCTTTTTTACGGTCAAACATACGTCTTAGAGGTTGTTATCTGTGGCAAATATTATTACTCGCAAATCTGTAATGACGCTTTTTTCATCCGCCACCTGCCCGATGAGTCACTGCGCCCGCTTTGTCTTACACGAAAAAGCCATCACCGCTGACATAGAATATTACGATCCGGCAAATCCACCTGAAGATTTGCTGGAATTAAATCCTACAGGGACATCCCCAACATTGATAGAACGCGAACTGGTTTTATATGATTCCCGTATCATTATGGAATATTTGGACGAGCGTTTCCCTCACCCTCCTTTGCATCAAATGGATCCGGTCTCACGCGCCACCGCTAGAATGGTGATCAAGCGCATAGATCAAGATTGGTATGAATTGCTCGCAGAAATTTCTTCATCTGGCGAGAAAAAATCAGCGCGTGCAAAAAAACTATTACGCGAAGGACTACTTGCCGCAGCACCTGTTTTCGCCGCCCGGCCTTTTTTTATGAGTGATGAGTTTTCGCTAATTGATTGTGTGATAGCACCTTTATTATGGCGGCTACCGAGTTTGGGGGTGGATGTCACTACCCAAAGTGAAGCCATCAACAATTATGCCCAACGTATTTTCAAACGCGCCGCTTTTAAACGCAGTCTCAGCGATGCCGAAAAAGAGATGGTAGAATTAAAATGACACCTTTAAAACCCTATTTAATCCGCTCAGTTTATGAATGGATTATTGACAATGGATTGACTCCGCACTTGCTGGTTGATGCCCTGCACAATCAAGCGGTGATTCCTCAGCAGTTTGTCAACGATGGCAAAATTGTGCTGAATCTAAGGCCACAGGCAGTAGAGGCATTATCCTTGGGCAATGATGATATCGAATTTAACGCCCGTTTCAGCGGAAAACCAATGCATATCATTGTCCCAATTGCCGCCGTGTTGGCAATTTATGCTAAAGAAAACAACAAAGGCATGGGCTTCGACCAAGAAGATTACCATGATGCCGGCGATCCCCCACCAGCCCCGCCCCCTACCCGACCACATCTTCGTGTCGTTAAATAAACGAACGCTAGATTCCACAAAACTCAATCCCCAATTTTTTTCTTAGTTTTTCCACCTACAACTTGCTTTTTCTCCAATCACGTAAGAGTCAAAAACCACAACACCGTGCCATTCCCTTATGGTCTACCAAAGCCACCTTGTGCATTTAAAAAATCCATCCTTAATATTTATAGGGTTTTAATCGCCCATTCCTTATACAATGCTGATTTTATTTGGTAACATTTAGGTTGAAATCCCTAAACCATTGAGGCGACAAAACATGGAAAAGCAAACTGACTATGCGCTGGACAGCGATTCAATAAAAATTATTGCAGCAAAACATCACGACCCCTTTTCCGTTTTGGGTCGCCACCCACAAAAAAATGGGGTTAAGGTCAAAGTCTATTTACCTTATGCGGAATCTGTCAGCTTTGCTGATAGTGGCCAAGAAATCCCCCGCATAATAGGGACGGATTTTTTTGAATACACCGCACAAGAAAATGAATTGCCCAAGCATTATCAACTGGCTTGGATTGACAAAAATGGCGGTCAGCACTGCCAATACGACCCTTATGACTTTGGTGTGCAATTACCGGAATTTGACCGACATTTATTTGCTGAAGGCAAGCACTGGCATGTCTACCAAAAAATGGGCGCACATCTACATACCGTTGACGATATCGCCGGGGTGTTATTTACTGTCTGGGCACCAAATGCAGGCAGAGTAAGTGTCATCGGTGATTTCAACCACTGGGATGGACGTTGCAACCCCATGCGAAGCTTGGGAGGCAGCGGTATTTGGGAACTGTTCATTCCTGGTTTGGAAGTCGGTTGTTTGTATAAATTTGAACTCTTAAACCGCCAAAGCCATGAGGTATTAAGCAAGACCGACCCATATGGGCAGCAGTTTGAATTACGCCCCAAAACCGCTTCAATAGTTGTGCAAGAAAATACTTACCAATGGCAAGATGCGGCATGGATGGATCATCGGGGTAGCCATGACTGGCTGCACGAAGCCATGTCAATCTACGAAGTGCATTTAGGTTCCTGGCGGCGTGGCGATTTTGACCGTTTCCTGAATTACCGTGAGTTGGCAGACCAGCTTGTTGGCTATGTTAAAGACATGGGTTTTACCCATATCGAATTGATGCCCATCACCGAACATCCGCTGGACGCTTCTTGGGGCTACCAGACCAGCGGATATTTTGCCCCGACTAGCCGTTTTGGCACTCCCGATGACTTCCGCTATTTTATGGATACCTGTCACCAAAACAACATCGGCGTGATCTTGGATTGGGTGCCCGCGCATTTCCCGAAAGATGCTTTTGCTTTGGCCCGATTTGATGGCAGTGCGCTTTACGAACATGAAGACCCACGCAAAGGCGAGCATCGGGATTGGGGGACGCTGATTTACAACTATGGACGCAATGAAGTCAGAAACTTTCTGCTGTCCAGTGCCGTGTTCTGGATGCAAGAATATCATATTGATGGTTTACGGGTGGACGCGGTTGCCTCTATGCTGTATCTGGATTATTCCCGTAAAAAAGACGATTGGATACCCAATAAGTATGGCGGCAATGAAAACCTCGAAGCCATTGATTTTTTTAGGGAACTCAACACTATTACCCATCAGCAATTCCCTGGGTCTGTCATGATGGCGGAAGAATCCACAGCTTGGCCTCAGGTTACCCGGCCTACTTGGGTCGGGGGCTTGGGGTTTTCGATGAAGTGGAATATGGGCTGGATGAACGATATTCTGGCGTATATGCAAGAAGACCCTATCCACCGACGTTTCCATCATGACCAACTGACCTTTGGTATGTTGTACGCCTTTACCGAGAATTTTACCTTGCCTTTTTCGCATGATGAAGTCGTGCATGGCAAAGGATCCATGGTCAGTAAAATGCCTGGCGATGAGTGGCAACGCTTCGCCAATTTACGCCTGCTTTATACAATGATGTTCACTTATCCTGGTAAAAAGCTGCTGTTTATGGGCTGTGAATTTGCCCAAGGCACTCAGTGGAATTTTAACCAAACCTTAGATTGGTATGTGCTGGACTATCCGTTGCATCAAGGTATGCAAGCCTTGGTAAAAGATTTAAACAGCCTTTACCAAGCGCAACCGCCATTGTACAAATTGGATTTTGTCCACCATGGTTTTGAATGGATAGACTGCCATGATGTCGCGCAATCCGTCATTAGCTACCGCCGTAAAGATGATGGACAAGAATTACTGATAGTGCTGAATTTTACGCCTATGGTAAGGGAAAATTACCGGATTGGCGTACCTGAAGCCGGACAATATCAGGAGATTTTTAATTCTGATGCCAGCGAATATGCAGGCAGTAATATCGTCAATGGCGAATTGGTATCCGAATCCATCCCTTGGATGAACTTGCCGCATTCCATCAGCCTGAAACTACCACCACTTGCGGGAATCATTTTAAAATTGGTTTAAATCTTGTTGTGTAGAAGCCGTTCGTCCAAACAGCTGCGAGTAATTAAAGGACGCTCAATCGTACCAAAAAAAGCCAAATCGACTTTTCTAAGATTATAAAGATTGTATGGCTACCAAAAATTAAATTCACAGGACATAGATATGGCATCGAAAGCAACAGAGGATTTCCTCTCGTTAATTACGGAAGATTTTAGCATTCAACGAGGCCATGCCCTTCCTTTTGGGGCGACTATTGAGCGCGGCGGCATCAATTTTTCGATTTACGCCCGCTATGCCACGGGAGTTATTCTGGTGTTTTTTCTTCCTGGTGACGAAGATGAGATAGTGGCTTTTCCTCTGGACAGTAATATTAACCGGACGGGCAATGTTTGGCATGTGTTTATTGCTGGCTTGAACCCTAACGTCGAGTATGCTTATAAAATTGATGGTCCGCAAACCCGTCAACATCGGTACAATGCCAACTTGCTTCTGGCTGACCCATATGCAATTGCCTTAAACGGGCGCGGGATTTGGGCCGACTCCAGCCACAACAAAACACCCTTTCGTCGGGCTATTTTAGTTACTAAAGCATACGATTGGGAATTCGACCAACCTCTAAATCGTCCGCTTGCTGATTCAATTATCTACGAATTACATGTCCGCAGCTTTACCCAAAATAACTCTGCACAAGTCAATCACCCTGGAACTTTCCGTGGCCTAATCGAAAAAATCCCTTATTTGCTTGAACTGGGCGTTACCGCGGTGGAATTAATGCCAGTAACAGAATTCGATGAACTTGATAACGAACGCGTAAATCCAGATACAGGCTCAAGGCTGCACAATTTATGGGGTTACCATCCCTTATCTTTTTTTGCGATTAAATCCGCTTATGCGTCGGGTGATATTCCGGGCAGCGAAATCATCGAATTTAAAGACATTGTCAAAGCCCTCCATGCCGCCGGTATTGAAGTCATTCTCGACGTCGTCTACAACCATAGCGGCGAGGGCGACCACAGAGGCCCGACCTATTCTTTAAAAGGCATTGATAACTGTAGCTACTACATACTGGCTAACGATGGCAGTTACCTGAATTTTTCCGGATGCGGCAACACCATCAACTGCAACCATCCCTATGTGCGGAACTGGATTATGGACAGTTTGCGTTATTGGGTGATGGAAATGCACGTCGATGGCTTCCGTTTTGATCTAGCTTCGATTCTGGGTAGGGACCAACAAGGCCGGGTCTTGGATAGCCCGCCCCTATTGGAACAAATTGCCGGAGACCCGGTGCTTGCCAAAACCAAATTAATTGCCGAAGCTTGGGATGCCGCCGGATTATACCAAGTCGGCAGTTTCCCCAATTGGGGCAGATGGGCCGAATGGAACGGTCATTTCCGTGATGATGTCAGGCGCTTTGTCAAAGGCGATCCGGGCATGGTGGGAAGACTGGCCAGCCGCATTGCCGGAAGTTCTGATCTCTACCAATTTGGGCGCGATCCCAGCCACGGCATAAATTTTGTCACCAGCCATGACGGCTTTACGTTAAGGGATTTAGTCAGCTACAACGAAAAACATAACTGGGCGAATGGCGAAGGTAACCGCGATGGCGACAATAACAATTTCAGTTGGAATTGTGGTGTTGAAGGGGAAACATCCGAACCAAACATAAAGCAGTTACGCGAACGTCAAGTCCGTAATTTTGCCACATTACTGTTATTATCGCGCGGTGTGCCGATGATTCTAGCTGGTGATGAAATGGGCAGGACGCAACATGGCAACAACAATTCTTACTGCCAAGACAACGGCATAAACTGGTTAGACTGGCAATGCCTAAGTGATAACAAAGAGCTATTCCGGTTTTTTCGGTTGTTGATCGCGTTTAGAAAGTCCCATGAGTTATTGCGGCACGACAGCTTCACGATTAAAGAAGGTCATGGGCTAAAAATCAATTGGCATGGACATCGACTCAATTCACCGGATTGGGGCCATAAATCACGCAGCATAGCAGCGCACCTGTTTGGCGGTAATTCTAAAACAATTGCCCCAGATATTTATTTGATAGCCAATGCCCATTGGGAATCGGGATCATTTCAACTCCCACCCCTCAAGCAAAAAAAATGGCATCGGTTTATCGATACCAGTTTGCCTGGAGAACAGGCAATTATGGATGATGGGCAATTGCCAGTTTTAGATAATCAGGATCATTACCTAATTGGCGCAAGGACTGTAGTTGTGTTGATTGGCAGGCCAATTACATAATCTGCGCGATAGCGGCTGTTCTTATTTCAAACCTTGGAAAAGCCTGCAAGCTTCTTTTACTTGGATTGATAAAGGATCACAAAACCATAAGCCGGAACGGTGATACTGATCGCATCGGTTTGGGCGGGGAGTTTTTCTTCAATCATCTTAACCTCCTCGCTGTCTTCATTATCCGCAACCGGTGATGGGCTATCTAAGCGCAGCAGCCGCCAATCATATTTATCGGTTGGCTTTGGAAATTGCACAATAAGTCTTTGCGCTTCGGCTTTAGCTGATACGGCAGCAAATGCCCACCCTTTAGCAGAATGCAGTGCGCTTACCGTAATGGCTTTATCGTTCGCATCCAAAGGCTTTACCGGATGCACATCGGCTGGCAAGATTTGGTTGAGCATTTCCATTACCAAACCCGTTGGCCTTAAACGTTGAGTATCGCCCAAATCACGGACTACGCCCCAAAGCTTGACCAATTCACGCGGAATTTGCTGGCCTTCAAGAAAAGCGTCATATTGCACTAAGGTGTAAAGGCATTGCCGGGTGATGCCAAAGTTTAACGCGGTCAACAACCGTTTGGCTAAGGCGGCTCCGGCGGCTGCACTAGTGGCGGCGATATTGCGGTTCATCGTCGAAGCATTGCCGCCCGTAGTGTGCAGATTGACTTCATAAACCAGCAAGTCTTTGCCTTGGGCTTTGGTTGCGGCGAGAGTATCGCGGAAAAAATCGTCTTGGTCGAACAGTTTTTCCAAGACATTGTCGGTTTCAGCCAGTTTGAACAAAAAATACGGGGCAACGGCTAAGGCATGGGCGTTGCTGACTCCAGCGAGATATTTCCCTGACAACCACGGGTTGACGTATTGACCATTAACCACCGTGTGCAAAGCGGAATGGTTTTTTGCACCTGCCAATAATTGCTGGAAAGCGCGGGTGGCGACTTCGCCATGTCCTTGATAGCTGGATAAGCCAGCAGCACGGAATACGGAATTCCAATTTTCATTGCCAAATTCTACAAAAATTTCCTTAAAATGAAAGGCATCGATTTGTTCGCTTAAATAATGTCCTAATTTTTGCAATTCTTGATCGCCTAGCGTAGTCGGCAAAATCAACCAAGGTTGTGCACCGACATCATGCGCCAATTGCAAAAAATCCTGCAGACCGTAACTGAACGTACTTTCCGTACCTGGTCGGTAGCGCGTCGCACGTCTGCCAAAATCACCAGCAATGCGGTTGTGGAATGTGTCGCCCAATTGCCCTTGCCAATCACGCAAATAACCCGGCTGCAATTTTTTCAATGCCTTGATCAGTTCAGTACGGAACGTGCTTGTTTTTGATTTATCGGCTGCACCTAATTCAACATCATCCAATAAAACTTGGCCGTTACTGCCCTCAGCAAGGAAACGTAAAGCCAGTGTCGCCGCTACACCCGAATCTTGGGCAGTGAACTGGCGTTCTATTTTTTTCCATCTATCGGTAGGCTGAAAGGTTTCCCGAAAAAATGGCTGACCGCCATTCAAACGGCGGAAATCAACACTGATTTTTGCGCTGGCGGCATTCCGTTTCACCCAAAAACTCAGTTTCCAGAGACCGTTGACAGGCAACAGCTTCCCTGCCCTATCACCAATGCCATCAAAATAAGACAACACTTCCACGGGTTTCCCTGCTTCCGGTTTGAGGACAAGTGAGCGTAAACCTGGGCTATGATCAGGTTTGTCGTTGCTTACAGTCAGTTGCCTTGGGGTTAAATCTTTACTAAACCACCACTGGCTGGGCAATTCTTTATCATTAATCAGGGTAAGGCTGACAACATCGCCTGATTTTAAATTAGGTAATGAACCCGTGATGAAAAACTCTGGCATGCCTTGCTTACCCTTTGCTTTAGAATCGAAAATCAGGCCATTTATACCGGCGTCTTCACCGCTACGCACATCAAAAACCGCACCAGCCCAAAACCCATCAGGCCGTTTTGTCCAAACAGTATCATCGGTAAAACTTCGCCCATCTGCCGTTTTAACAATAACAATGGCGCGGTTTATGATGCCTTCAAAACCGGGGTTTTTTAAGATGTTTGCTGGAAGCTGAGACGCACCCCATGCCGTCCATTCGCCTAAATTAAGGCCTAAGCGCGGTGCATTGCTAGTTATGGCTAGTGGTTCGACTTGGAAACGGAGTTCAGGGTTGGCTAGTGCGGAAGAAAACCAAAAAGTTGCGAGAATGATAATGGGCGCGTAGATAATTTGGCGCATAAATGGCATGTTGATGGGTCAGGTGGTAGGTTTCAAGCACTTGTTCAGACAAAAGAAAACGAAGCTTATTATCCCCACATCATGCTAAGGAATGCGCATGGAATAAGTTCGTCAGTTAAGACCTTTCAGGTTTTTAAAACCTGAAAGGTCTAGCGTGCCATTGCCTACATTATTTCATGCTTATTCCTAAGGCACTTTTCCATAACGGCACGAATTTTTGTGTTTTTTTTACAAAACTATCATGAAAACTCGGAGCTTTTCCTTAGCTTAATGCTTTTGCTTATGGGCAAACCTGTTCCAGCTAGTACTTAGTCAATTTCGTTTTGACGGGTACAAATAGGCCTGTCAGGTTTTAAAAAACCTGACAGGCCTTGTCATCCGCCCAACAGCTAACCCGACAAAACAAGAATGACTACGTACTAGTTTGTCACCAACAACCCCTTAAGCCGCTTATCCATCATGTCATAAAGATGCTGCGTATTCTTATATAAATCATACTCTACTAACACTTTACGTCGGCCTGCTTGGCCTAATAAGCGGCGTAAATCGGGGTCATTTGCCAATCGCCCGATCGCCTTTGTCAAACCTTCACAATCGGAAGCGGCAACTAACAATCCGTCCTCAAGGTTGTGGATCAATTCCGGTACGCCGGTAATCGCAGTGGTGATGCAGGGGATTTCCATCGCCATCGCTTCCATCAACACCACGGGCAAGCCTTCGGCAAAACTGGGCAAAACAAAAATATCGGCCGTTTGGTAATACGCCAAGATATGGTCTTGATCGACTGCTCCGGTAAATTCGACTTGCCCGCTAATGCCCAATTTTTCAGCATAGGTTTTCAGGCTTTCCGCATCCGGCCCCATGCCAACCAAGGTCAAACGTACTGGAACTTGTTGGCTTTGCAGTTGCGCCACAGCCTCCAGTAAAATCGCTTGGCCTTTGGCGGAAGTTAGTCGGCCCACACACAATAAATGGCAACTGGTGTTGACTTGGGTTTTCGGTGACGGTTTGAACCGCTGCGTATCTACGCCCAAACGGCACACGTCGAATTTTGGCCATGCTTGGACAGGTGACAATTTCATCACCTGGCTACGGGCATAATGGCTGATGCAGAAAATAAAATCCGCTGCCAGAATCTTTTCCGGCAAGTTATAACCTACAGCATCGTAAAATTCATCGGGGCCATGGACGGTGAATGAGAAACTGACACCGAACACGGTTTTCACCAGCATCCCTACCGACGCGGCAGGCGTGGCGAAATGCACATGCAAATGCGTGATTTTTTTTGAGCGCAGCCATTGGCCTATCAGCAACGCCTCCACCAAGTAAAAAATGTGGTAAAGCGAACGTTTGATATCCCAGCCGCCCAATTTAAAGGCATGTTTCAAACCGCGCAGCAATCCGGCGGGCTGTGTAAGCAGGGTTTTGCCCAAGGCCGCCGCCGCTTTTACCATGCCTTGGGCTTTGACATAAAATGTCTGTTCGGCTTCATTGCGTTCCACTTCCGTAAGTCTTTCCAAAGGGCGGTCAGGATTATTAATCGACGCAACCACAATTTCCATACCTAATTGCCGCAATTGCAACACTTCGCGCAATATAAAGGTATGGGAATACGCCGGATATTGGCTGACTAAATAAGCGATGCGATGACTCATGATTTGGCTTCCAGTAATTGACGGTAAAACCCGATGGCAGTATTAATTTTTGCAGCCCAGCTAAATTGACTTTCAACGCGGCGGCGGCCTTCCTCACCAAGAGCTTGCCAATGTTGGGGGTTTTCCCGCACATCGTTTAAGGCATTTACCAGTCCATTGATTACATCAGCTTTACCTGTTGCAGGCAATTTTACGCCAACGGTATCATCGACAATTTCCGCGGGTCCGCCAAAATCAACGGCAATCACCGGACGCGCTACTGCCATTGCCTCCAACAACACCGCACCGCCAGATTCACGCACCGAAGGCAAACAAAAAACATGGGCTTGCTGCATGACTTTCGAAACACCGTTAAGGGGTAAATTACCAAGAAACCGGACTTTTTCAGCTAAACCCAATTCCACTATGGCGTGTTCTAAGTAGATGTGTTCTGGGCCTTCGCCAACTATTTTCAGCAATACCGGAAATTTCAAGGCTCCGATCGCTTCCAACAACATGCCTACGCCTTTGAATGGCAACAAACGCCCGACAAAGACAATTTGTAAAGGATTGCTATCAGAGGGCGCAGGTGGATACGGCGCAGCGGCAAACAAATCCAAATTAACACCATTCTCCAGTAAGAACCGGCATTTTGTCTGATAACGGACTGGTATAGCCGCTAGTGTGGCTTTAGTTGCGGTCAATATCATCGCCGCGTTGCGGGTTGAACCAATCAGCCAATCGAACACCTTACCAATGTTGCGGATAGGGTATAGCCATTTCGATTCGGCTTTCATGATTTCAGGAAAGGTAGTCGGCGACGATAAACCGCCATTCCAAGGCCCTAAAACTAATGGCAAACCCAGTTTGTATAAACGTGTTGCGGCAAGCGGTGAGACAGGCGTAACCGCATGGACAATATCAAACTGTTCCCCCGCTTTTATTCGTTTGCGCATTTGGCGCACGGCAATCCAGTCGTAAACAAAAAAATCCAGTGAGGCAATCAGGAATTTGGGATGCTCGCTACGTGGGAAACACCACGCGGCAAACCGGTATAGGGGCCCTGCAAACCATTCCGTGTCGATATAAATGATCTCAGAACCATTCAACGGTGCGCCTTTATCGGTTAATGCCAGTTGATTTCGGATATGCGTCAACAGCGTGACCTGACAAGCTTCACTTAAGCGGCTATACCACTCCCAACCGATTTGCGACACCGATCCCATACCGACACCGCATTGGTAAGCGGAGACTATCAGGCGTATTTTATTGTTTGTTTCCATGAGTTGCCTTTGGGTTTGATGCCCCAGTAAAAATGATCCGCGCTAGATGCACCAACTTACATCGCTTGCATCCTAAAACCAGCCTAACTTTACCTTGTTAAACTCATATTTCCAATTGAATTCTATAAGGCTGCCTTACCACTGTCCATAACTCCTCGCGTGGAGGCATTCCTTTAGTCGAATTGGGCAGTTTGGCAAAGTACGCCACCAATTTTTTGTACTCCTAGCGGGTATTATGATACTCCCCCATATTTTAGACCAGCAGTTAAGATAGGAAGCCTTACCCAAAAAGGCAAACTAAAGTATGGCAAATGTACGCAAAAACCACACAACGGAATTTAAAACCAAAGTGGCCGTCGAGGCGATCCGCCAACAAAAAAAACGGTTAATCAGCTGACCAGCGAATACGGAGCCCGCACACGGCGGCTGCCCCAATGCCTGCTGGACGATGGCCGACAGGCCATCGGCAACCTTGCGCACTTGTGCCCCGCGGGTATATCCGCGGGCGCCACCGCCAACCAAATGTGCTGCGGGCTGGCGATCAGCCCAGGCATCGCCACAGCTCCACCAACCACGCCGCCGATATGCCCAGCGGCAGTTCAAGCTGATGGCCGCCCGCGTGCCGCAGGATCAAGGGCGTGGATACCGACACATGGACTTGCACGGGAATGAGCGCCGGAGACGGCGGCAATGGCGGTTGCTCCCGACGATATTCACACAAACGTGCCGCAAAGGTTTTGGGATTTAACTGCTGCTGACGGCAATAATCAGCTTGCGGCAGACCGCTGCCCTGCCACGCTTCAATATGCCCAATCCATTTATTTGATAATGCCATCGGTATTCCCCGTTAAAAAGAACAAGGATGACAGTTCGTATCGGGTTTGCGTAGGTGGGTGGGTTAGACGTTTACAATTCTTAACTAACAGCGGCCACACAGTTAATTTAGCGCAATAAAAAACCGCCCGAAGGCGGTTTTTTATTGCCAGGAAAATTTGCAGATGCTAAAAACAAATATTAATGATTTTAGCCATTTACACGGCGGCGCATCAAACTCATACCTGCCAAACCTAACCCCAACAAGGCGATGCTGGCTGGTGCATCAACATTGTTTGACTGCTGGAAGCTTATAGACCCATAACCAGAATCACCATCTAGGGGACTGTATGCAAAAGTGGCATCGTTGACTAAACCCGTCCCGGAACCGGAAATCAAGGCAAACGAAGGATCAAAACTGCTGACCGAAAAATTCACGCTAAGAAACAAACCATCCAAAAAATCAGCGGTTGCTGTGACATCGTCAATCAAGTCAAACGAATTCGACAAAAAATTGAACGACATGGTCAATAAGTTGATGGATTCATCGCCAGAGTTGGTCAAGGAAAGATCGCTGTAAGAAAAACTTCCGGTGTACGTTTCATTTAACAGCGATCCTGAATCGACTTTGCCACTGAATGTGTAGTTGAAATCAGCCGCTTGTACGCTTGGCATCATCAACGTCAAGGCCGCAAATACGCTCTCGGCAAAAGCAGGTTTTAACGATATGAACTTATTTTTTATTTTATAAATTAGTAAGTTAACACCGTCTTCCGTTTGGAAGACGATGAATATAAGCAATGCTTAGAATTTAAAATTGCTTGGGTTATTCAAGTTTGCAGCACTAACACCAATCACTTTGATTAGTGCCCGTTTTGCAGCAGAACCCGCAGTGCCGTCAGCATCAATATAAACGAAAGCATTACTACCAGAAGCCGCAAATTTGACAATGCCATCTGCAATCGGGCCATTACCCTGATAACCCAAACTTAACATTAATGCGGTCAAATCGATTTTATCTTCGCCAAGCGTAAAGTCGATGATTGTATCAACGCCATCAGTGGTACTAGCATAAACAAACACGTCGTCGTTTAAACCACCACTTAGGGTATCTGCCCCACCAAAACCGGTGATTCGGTCTTTGCCCGCTGTGCCGGATAAGGTTTCTTTAGTAACAGTGCCATTGATAGCGTTAATGGTTTCCGTCAATTTCACGCCAATAACGACAGGATCATGGTCGGAAGTACGGTATTGGTCGGCGGCGTACAGCGGTAAAGCGGCTGATTTGGCTTCAAAACTGGCTTCTCCGTTATCTTTGATCGTGTCGTTGTAATCAAATGAAGGGGGTTCATCGGCGTTGATATGCCAATTTGCCGTGCCAGTGATTTGCGAAACCAATGATTTACTTGCCAAAGCATGGTCTAAGTAGCCTGTTTGACCATCGAAAACATAAGAATAGGTGGCATTGCCACCGAAGTTTTTCACCATATTAGTGTAATTGTCATTGGTCTTGGCGGCATTATCATCCGCACCCTTCTCAATGGCTTTGATCGGGTCTTCTTTAGCGTAGCTGTTCAAATCACCAATAATCAAATAATCCGGGTCGCCGCTACCGGTCGGGTCACTTGCCAGCCAATCCACCAAGGCTTCTGCGGCGGCTTTACGGGTCAGGTTGCAATTGCCTTGCCCATCATTCTTATCGACATCGAGAGGATTAACGTCATCACAAGCTGAACCTTTTGATTTCAAGTGGTTAACCACTATAGTCAATCTTTCGCCAGTTGCCGTTTGGCTGAAAGTTTGCGCCAAAGACGGACGGTTTTTGTCGTCGATAAAGCGGACGTCATCGGTGCTGTCCAGCAATTGGTAGGCATTGACTGGCGAAACTGTTGCGGGCTTATATAGCAAAGCAACTTTGATTGCATCAGTGCCGATAGTGCCAGTGTTAATATAGCTAAACGTGTTTGCCCCACAGACGCCATTGGCGGCATCAACCAATGCTTGCAAGGATGCCGAAGCATTGTTTTCGATTTCCATCAAACCGACGATATCCGCGTTCAAACCACATAAAGCTTGGGCAGCCTTATCCGTCTGACGTGCCAATTCCGCAGCAGAGTCTGCCCCACGGCAATCTTGGGTGGCTGAAGGAGCACAAGGGCCGCTAGACGTGCTGGGAGTTGTGTCAACCGTAGTGAAATAGTTCAACACGTTGAAACTAGCTACTTTCAAATCACCGCCCACATTGGGCGAGGTGGCTTTACGCGGATTCTCCGCTACGAACGTGTAATCTACCAACTCCTCAACCGGACGCAAACGCCATTGGCTAAAGCTGTATTGTAATACACCAGTGAGGTTTTTGATGGTGTCGCCGCCACGGAAACGGTTGGTAATGCTCAAACCACCCGTTGGATATGGCAAGGCCGCATTGTTAGTGGTGTAAAAGTTTTGTATATCGTTACCGTCATCCAAAACAATCTGGCGTTTAGCCAGCATGATTTGATGGTTGATGTAACCAGCCTCACTGGGGTTGCGGACGTTGGTGAACGTTGGGATACGTCCACCTTGGCTTAGCACCAATTGACCGAAACGTTCCAATTCAAAATATTCCGACACTTTTAAATTGGCTGGGAATTTCACCAACATACCTTCGAAAGGTTCGTAATAACTGTCAATCGCAGCAGTAGCAATTGCCAAGTTGCCATTAGGCACATTCCTCACCGACAAAGTCAAGGGAGAAACAGCCGGAATCGTGCCAATGCCACATTTTAGAATGCTAGTAAGCGAAGATAATTGAGTCGATCCAAAAAATTCACTTGGTGTCCCGGTCACACGAACCTTGTCACCCACCATGACACTGGCGAGATTAGTCGCATTTTCGTAAACAAATATCCCTTCCGATGTTGAAGGATTGTTATCGGCATCGGCATCTTCCTCTTGCACAAAGAAACCTTTTAATCCATTAGCCCCTTGGTAATCTCCAACCACGATACCTTCAATGGTTGTGCCTGCTTGACCGATAAGTGGAGTGGTTGCCCCAGTGCCTTGAACCTCAGAAATCAAAGTGGCTGGATCGCCGCAAGCGGCGACATCATCGTTGGTGATAGTACCCGTACCTTGAGCATCGGATGCTGTTGCGCCATTGACGCCAGTCACATTAACTGAGAAAGTTTCATTGCTTTCAACGGTGGTGTCGCCATTCACAGCAACCGTGAAAGTGGCGGATGTGCTACCCGCAGGAATGGTTTGGCTAGTTGATTGAGTGACATAATCACTGCCAGCCGTGGCGGTGACATCGGCTGTGGCGATGTTAAAACTGACTCCGCCTGTTGGTGCTACGGCATCTAAGCTGACCGTGAACACAAAATTAGTAGTGCCGCTATTGCCTTCATTTTGCGAGACATCGTTAATAGATAAATTGGGCGGAATGGGCGCAGAATCATTATCGGTAATGCTGATGTTTTGGCTAGTTGTTGTGCCTAAGGTAATACCCGCACTAGCATTGCTAATGCTTAAAGCGGCGGTTTCAGTAGGCTCTCCTTCCGTGTCATCAACCACTGTAAAAGTGACTGTGCCTATCGTTTGGCCTGCTGGAATAGTAATTGCTGTATTGCTTAAGGAGTAATCTCCCGCAGTAATCCCAGTACCAGAAACACCCAGATTGACAGTTTGGTCACCAGTAACAGCGGCAGAAGCCGTGGCGGTGACAGTGATGACGGTTGCGCCTGCTTCCGTGCCTGTGTTTGCGCTGACGGATAGGTTGACGGTTGGGCTGCTAGCACAACTCGCTGTATGGCTACCCAAGCTGCTGAACGTGTCTACGGCAAAACCGTCCCACTCGGTGCTGGGGGTAAAGGTGTTGTTGCCAACGGTATCGCCCGCGCAGACCGTGCTCTTGCGGACCAAGGTGTTGTCGGCAGTGCTGGCGTTGCCGGTGCCCCATTCGGTGCCGGGATCGAGGCCGATCTGACCGATTACGTCTTTGGTGACGGCAGCGCAGACCAGTTCTACGGCGTCGTCGCCGTTGAACCAAGAACTGCTTGCGGTAACCCCATCGGAAGCTGCCAGCAATGTTGCGTTGGCGGCTGAGGGATTAGTCAGAACGTACACATCACCAGCGGCAATGACCGCCGAGCCAAAGGTGTGGGTCAAGCCGACAGTCAAGCCACCATTGAAGTACATCTTCACTTGGCAGCCGTTAAGATCGAAGCTGCCGGGGCCAGGGTTATAGATTTCCAACGCTTTGTTGTTGCTGGAACCCTCGGCGTATTCCGAGAAGAAGGGATCGGCCATCACTTGTGTACTAGCTAAACAAAGCGATAAGGCAAATAAACCCCTATTAATATTGGCAGATACCGCCAATGACAGTGGATGCCGTTTGAGTTTGTGTTTTTCAGTCATGATTTTTCCTGATAGTTTTAATAATGCGTTAAGTGCCTTAAATTTAAACAGATGTGTGAATAAATCCTCAGCACACTGTGAAAATGTTCACATTTTATAAAAATCAGCAGGAAATAAATGTTACGGTTGTAGGTTAGTTTAATGAATTGTCATACAAACTCTTGTTTTTCGAAATGGAAAATTTGGGTGGGTCGGAGGGATAGGTTAAGGGTGAAGCAGAATTTTCTGGGTTGCGACAAACAGGAAAAGTGTAATGAATTTGGTCAACAGTAAAGTCTGGTATCAAACCGTAAATTGATAACATCCCTTCAAGGGATGTTATCAATTACGATGGTAATTTTAAGCGAAGTTTTTTCCATATCCTCAAAACCCATCCATCAAATCGGCGAATTTTTCAGCACCACTTTAGCCTCATCCCATAACGCATCCAATTCTTTTAATTCACAATCAGTCACGCCGCGCCCAGAGGCGGCGACTTGCTGTTCGATGTATTGGAAGCGTTGGGTGAATTTCTGGTTGCTATGTTTTAGGGCAATTTCAGGATTGACTTTTAAATGCCTGGCAAGATTGATGGCAACGAACAGCAAATCGCCAATTTCTTCCTGAATATGCGCTTGGTCACCAGACTCCCAAGCTTCTTTGACTTCTTCCAGCTCTTCTTGCACCTTGTCAAAAACCGGCAAAACATCGGGCCAATCGAAACCCTGTTGGGCGGCGCGGTCTTGAATTTTTTCGCTGGTCATCAACGCGGGTAAACTGGCGGTGATGCCATCTAATGCGCTGGTCATTTCTGGCCGTTTTTCTTGACGCTCTAACGCTTTAGCTTGCTCCCACGCTTGGTAGCGTTGCTCGTCGCTGGTAAAAACCACATCGGCAAACACATGCGGATGGCGGCGGATCAGCTTGTCGCTGATGCTGGCGGCAACGGCTTCAAAATCAAACAAATCACGCTCTTTGGCGATTTGGGCTTGAAAAACCACTTGCAGCAACAAATCGCCTAGTTCCGAACGCAAATCATCCAGATCGTTACGCTCGATGGCATCCACCACTTCGTAGGCTTCTTCAATGATATAAGGCATCAGGGTGGCAAAGTCTTGTTTCAAATCCCAAGGGCAACCCTGTTGGGGATGGCGCAGTTGTTCCATCAAATCTAACAATTGTTGGGTATTTTTCAGCATAGTTATTGGTTTGAAGGAAACAGTGATCAGTTTGAGGTAGGGGAACTTGCACCCAAGTTGCTGAATTTGACAAAAGGAAAGGGTACAAAAATCAGGCTTGTACCCAGAGACAAGGTACCGAAAAAGATGCCAAAAACCCTAATCGGCAACCGCCAAGTCAATTGCTAGAAGGAATTACCAAAATTTTCACGATAACGGAGTTTAAAATTGTCCATATCGAAACGATGGTTTTGTGTGCCAGTATGCTCGATTTTGAACGCGCCCATTAACGAGGCAATACGCCCGGTGGTTTCCCAATCCAGCTCATTCATGATGCCATAAAGCAAACCAGCCCGATAAGCATCGCCGCATCCGGTAGGGTCTTTTATCGCATGGGGTTTGGCGGCAGGGATGCTGAGGCATTGGCCTTGGGTATAAATTTTTGAGCCTTTTGCGCCCAAGGTAATAATCAACGCCTCGACTCGGTTAGCGATCTGTTCCAGCGACAAGCCCGTACGTTCTTGCATCAGTTCTGACTCATAGTCATTCAAGGTCACCCAAGTCGCTTGGTCAATAAATTTAAGCAGTTCCGCACCATCAAACATGGGCATGCCTTGGCCCGGGTCAAAAATAAACGGAATGCCTTGTTCGACAAATTGTGCGGCATGAAGCAGCATACCGTCTTTACCGTCCGGTGAAACAATACCGACACTGATGTCATCTCGGTTGGTTGGAATGGCATTTACATGCGAAGAACTCATCGCCCCCGGATGGAAAGCCGTGATTTGGTTGCCGTCTTCGTCGGTGGTGATGTAGGCTTGGCCGGTGTAGTGGTTATCGAGGATTTTGATATATTCGCTGGATAAACCGTATTGGCTTAACCATAGGCTATACGGTTCAAAATCGTGGCCGACTACCGCCATAATTAACGCTTCCTCGCCCAGCAACTTAAGGTTGTAGGCTATATTGCCAGCGCAACCACCGTATTCGCGGCGCATTACCGGGACTAAAAAGGACACATTCAAGATATGGACTTTTTCCGGCAAGATGTGATTTTTGAATTTGTCATGAAACACCATAATAGTGTCATAAGCCATAGAACCGCAGATTAACGCACTCATTTTTCGTCCTTCAAAGTAAAATTAAAGCCCAGGTAATTGCCGCCCAAGCCAACGATGTCATCACCGCCGCCGAACCAATGTCTTTGGCGCGGCCGGATAATTCATGATGTTCAAAGCCGACGCGATCAACCACGGCTTCCACTGCGGTATTCAGCAATTCAACCAACAACACCAATACCATACTGCCGACCAGCAGCAGTTTTTCTATAACCGTATCGCCCAGCCAAATGGCTAGTGGCGTAGATATGATAAACAAAATCACTTCTTGCCGGAAAGCCTCTTCATGCTCCCAAGTGGCTTTAAAGCCTGCTGCGGAAAAAAAGCACGCGTTAATCAGGCGTTTGAAGCCTTTTGCATTTTGATTTGCCATGGATTGCTGATGGTTAAACGATATATTAAAAGTAGATGGACAAATCGCGTCTTGGATGATTATAAAGTAAAAATCAATCTAGCATTTGTTGGTAAGTTTCCGCATTCATAAGCGCGTCCAACTCGGAAAGTTGGTCGGCCTTGACACAAAATATCCAAGTTTGATAAGGATGGTCATTAATTTGCTCCGGTTCGTCTTGAAGGGTTTCGTTCACCGCAACAATTTCACCGGTAACCGGACTATGCAAATCCGAAGCCGTTTTCACCGATTCCACCACGGCACATTGTTCTTGCGCGGTCACTTTACGCCCCACTTCAGGCAAAGTGATAAACACCATATCTCCCAGTTGCTGTTGGGCAAAATCACTGATGCCGACACGCACAATTTGGTCTTCTTGCAAATCAGCCCATTCATGAGTTGGGGCGTATTTTAAATTTTCAGGTAAATCGCTCATAGTATGTTTGCTTGATAAGTGCTTGCATTAACAATGGATGTTTTCGTTAAAATGGTTTCGGCAAGCACTTAGGAAACACACTTAACGTATAAATGGATATTAAAATCCTTTAAAAACTGATTTTGGTTCCGGTAAACTCTGGACGGGTTATTGCATACCGGCAGTACTCGCCAAACCCGCCCGCATTGAATAACAATACCTTTACCGATAGAATGCCCACATAGTCTAACAAACATTGACAACACATGCCTGAGATACTCATTTACACAACCACCATTTGCCCTTACTGTGTCATGGCCAAACGCCTGCTGGACAAAAAAGGTGTTGCATACACCGAAATCAATGTCGGCAACCAACCGGAACTACGTGAAGCAATGATGCAAAAAACCCGTCGGCGGACAGTGCCGCAAATTTACATTGGCGATCTGCATGTCGGTGGTTTTGATGAACTTTATGCCTTGGAGCAACAAAAAAAACTAGACCCATTGTTGGCTATTTAACTTCAAACTCAAGTTTTTCCATTGCGGAAACCCTGAAAACTGGCACACTGGAATTTATTATGGCTAAAGATAATCCCATGACTAAAGTTCACACCCCTATCGTATCACCTTGTATCAGGAGATGCTGCCTAGACGAAAGTGATGTCTGCTTGGGCTGTTTCCGAAATTTAGTGGAAATCACCCAATGGACGCAGGTTGACGATTCGGTACGACGGGAAATTTTATCCAATGCCAGCCTTCGTCAACAAGCATACCAGCAACAAATGCCGGATTTTACCAGTCCTTAATCAGTATTTTGAAATACTCGCCGATGAAACTGTTGCACCGAAAAGACTTATTCGCCTGGTCTCTATTTAATGAAGAACGTGACCTGGATTTTCACAGCTACCTTTGGGTGCGTGAAGGAGGCAATGTCGTGATAGATCCTTTACCACTATCCGTACATGACCATAAACTTTTGCAAAAATTGGGTGGTGTGGATTATATCGTCATCACCAATAGCGACCATTGCCGTGCCGCTGAACAACTTGCCAACCAAACAGGTGCCGCCGTTTACGGGCCTTCAGGTGAAAAGGACACTTTTCCCATCATTTGTAACCGCTGGTTGTATGATGGAGAAGAAATTGTCCCAAGGTTATTGGCTTATCAGCTCAATGGTTCAAAAACCATTGGTGAACTCGCCTTGCTTTTGGAACACACGACATTGATAACCGGCGATTTGATCCGTTGTCATCAAGCTGGTGGACTATGCCTGTTGCCAGACGCAAAACTTGCCGACCGTAAACTTGCCATCCAATCGGTCAAACGCATCGCCAATTTACCTGGCATACAAGCCGTGTTGACGGGAGACGGCTGGCCTATATTCGGCCACGGCAGCGAAGCCCTGCACCATCTGGCCCGATCACTGTAAGCCATCGACGAAACCATCTGTTGCAATTGACGGCTTACCTACCGCAAGACACCCTATCCCAACCCCATGATTAAAACTGTTTTTAGTTTGCTGTTTATCCTCATCTTTAGTTCTCTTGCCGTTGTCTATGGTGACGTCAATCTAAGCAGTTTAATCGACGAAAAGGAAGCTGGAAAAACCACTTTCATCCCTATCGATTCCAAACATAAACCAGGTCAATTAAGTTATCACTCTGTGAAACCGATACTGGACACGCGCTGTGTGGCCTGCCATGCCGGTTTTGACGCACCTTGCCAGTTGCAACTTTCTTCTTACCCAGGTTTGCAACGGGGAGCCAGCAAACAGGCTATTTTTGAACCCTTGCGCTTACACTCCATCGAACCTACCCGCTTAATGATTGACTCTAAAACAGCAGATGCCTGGCGAGATAAAGGTTTTTTTGCCGTCTTAAATGAAAAATCCCAATTTCCAGAGATTAACCTCAATAACTCGCTACTGGCAAAAATGCTGGTGTTGAAACGCGACAACCCAGTGCCCAATAAAGACCATCCCTTGGCATCCAGCAAACGCAAAAACGAATGTCCTAAGTTTGATGAATTTAACAACTTTCAGCAAGCACATGCTTTTGCGGGCATGCCATACGCCCTGCCTGGACTGGAGAAAAACGAACAAGACACCTTATTAAATTGGCTGCAGGACGGTGCGAAAAACAGCCAAGCAAAGACCTTGTCCGAACCTGCCCTTGCTGAAATCGGCAAATGGGAACAATTTTTTAACGATCAATCCCCACCAATGCAACTGACTGCCCGTTACATTTACGAGCATTTGTTCAGCGGACACTTGCATTTTAAAGGCCATGCCATCCATGAATTTTACCGGCTGGTGCGCTCCCTAACCCCTCCTGGGCAAGCCATTGACGAGCTTAATAGTCTGCTTCCCTATAACGCACCTGTTGTCAGCAAGTTTTATTACCGTTTAAGCCCTATCACAGAAACGCTGGTGGACAAATCCCATGTGGTTTATGAACTCAGTGATAATAAGATGGCACGGATTAAGTCACTGTTTTTAAAACCTGATGTGGCAGTAGCGCAACTGCCTGCTTACAATCAGGGGGATTCCGCGCAACCATTTTTAGGCTTTAAGGATTTGCCTGTCGATGCGAGACAGCAATTTTTGCTTGATGACGCGGCGTATTTTTTCTCAGCCATTTTCAAAAGCCCCGCCCTTAGCCATCACCAAGGCTTAAGTGGTTTACACGATCAAATTTGGGTAGCCTTCCTCAAGCCACGCGCCGATGTCAATCGGCAAACGGCAGAATTTTTGAGCGAAACCGGACCGTTCCTACGCTTGCCCAGCTCGGCAAAAGAATCCGCCGGATTTTCACAGTGGTTTGAATTAAAAGCTTTTAATAAAGAATATCTCGCCCACAAAGAAATCTTCACGCAAACTGTTTTGCTTAAAGACAAATCCGTAGACCTAGATTTGTTATGGAAGGGTGATGGGGGCAACGGCAACACCTTGACCGTGTTCCGCCATGATGACAACGCCTCCGTAGTCCAAGGCTGGCAGGGCAACACGCCTGCTAGCGTCTGGATCATCGACTATCCGCTGTTTGAAAGGCTACATTATTTGCTGCTGGCAGGGTTTAATGTCTATGGTGATACCGCACACCATCTCAATACCCGTTTGATGTTAGATTTATTGCGTAGCGAAGCGGAAAACAACTACCTGCAATTTTTGCCTAAATCGGCGCGGCAAGTGTTGCATGACAACTGGTACCAAACTTGGGACAGTCAATTATTAGGGGTATTTAACACCCCTGATTTTGCCTCCCAAGCCGAGTCCGCCATTGCCTACCAAACCCAAGATTATCAAACCGAGTTTTTCAGTAAATTTGCCAAAAAGTCTGAATTGACCACTGCTAACCCAATCGCGCAAGCCTTCCCTTGCCCGCAAGAACCTTGTACGCCACCGCAATACGACAATTTCGCCCGTCAACTTTCTGAGCTGAAAGGGTCAGAAATTACCGCCTTGCCCGAAGTGGCTTTTTTTCGCATCAACACAACCAACCCTGAGAAATATCCGGTGTATACGCTGATCCATAACCGACAATATCGCCATGTTGCGGTATTGTTTGGGGAAAACCAACGCAGACAACCGGATATGGACACCCTGACTGTGCTGCCTGGATTCGTTGGCAGTTATCCCAACCAGTTTTTTACAATTGCTAGTGAACAACTGGAAGGATTCATTACCCAACTAAAACAAGCACAAACTGAAACAGCAATTGCCCAGTTCTACAAAACTTACGGAATCCGCCGCAACAACCAAAATTTTTGGGCAATTTACGACAGTTTCAATCAAAAACACCAGGACGGTAAACCGGAAAATGCAGGCTTGTTTGATATTAGCCGTTATGGAAACCATGAAAATGGCACATGAATTTTTAACGCTACATTTGATCTTCTAGCTTGCCTAGCTAATCAATTCCTGCTTGCTTGTTGGTAAACTCAGTTTTTGCTGAATTGTACGAAAGCCTAATGTCATTACTAAATCCCTCTATTTGCCTTTATCAGAAATGCTGTTTGTGTGCCTAACAGTCACCTGACAAGTACAGTTGAATATTTGCCAGAGCTCACCTATTATTCTCAAAGCCGCTTCAATTTAGCTCGGCAATATCCAGGACAGGAGCGAATAATAATTGTGAACATCATTGACTTAAGAAAAAACCTGCGGGCCTCAGCCGTTCATCGGCTCGCCAATGACCGCCGTCAAAACCCACACCCATACGGCACGCCAGAATGGTTGGAATTTATCCGCAATCATGGGCAGGAACAACCCGACTATGACCGCCGTAAAACCATCAGAAGAGCCAGCGACCAACCTACATCCACTGCAACTGATTCCAATGAAAAACCCTACAAACGCATTTTGCTGACCCCTGCCGAAAAAAACTTGCTCTTGGATATTTATTTTACGGATATTGAATAACCATAAAACATCATGTTGTTTCCTGATTAGTAAGATGATTCAGCCAACTCTAAAGTCGTCATTCCGGCATACCTCTGGGGCACAAGTGGATTGCCGAAGCCGTTGACCGCGTTAGCGACTTGTAAAGCTCGAAGTGAATCTAGAAGCCACGGATGGCAATAAAACATCACATCCCTGTGAACTGGATATCGGCAATCCCCTTGTGCCCCCGAAGGTATGAGACTGTGGAAGTATTGCGAAATGCTCTAAAAATTAATAATTGTCCACGAAAGACACGAAACAATTAAATTTTAACTTTCAATAACTTATAATTGAGCTAATTTTACACTTTCGTGTTATTTCGTGATTTTCGCTTCGCGCTCTTCGGGTCGTGGACATAAAATAATTCTTTCACAGTCTCGTATGCCAATATGACGGCTTAGCATAATCATCTTGCTAGTCAGGTGTTATTTTGACTGCGTTATCTTTATTACCACGATTGCCTTTAGGTGCTTCCTTAATCGCCCTTTTTATTGCCCCAATTGCCGATTCATTCAACAGCCCACCCCTTTCATAGGCAAGGCACAAAGCCCCTCGAAAACCCAAATAATCGGGTTTAAAAACCAACAATCTGGCAACATCGCTTCTCCGCAATGAACCTGCCAGACCGCATAATAACGACCTTTTTTTAGCTAAGGTTATGAACCGGCAAATTTCGGCTTCTTCCATCACTTTGGTTAATGAGCCTTTGCGCTTATTCATCGTATCAAGCATGACACCTTTAAACCCCGCCATTTTTAACGCATTGATGACACTTAAATCAGGCTGGGTATCGGCGAACAACACCGCAATTAAAGCATGTTGGGGTGTTAAAATTGCTAATTTATCAATGATCGCCATCCAATCGCCTTCTGGGAAAAAACCAATTTTTATATAATCAACCCCCGTTGCCGCCATCACTTTAGTGGCAAAAAACACCACTTCGGGCAGCATAGGCAAATCACCGATAGTGGCACTGACTAGGCAACGATGATTGATGGCTTTCAGAATATGCTGCACTATTTCCGTGTCCAATGCCCCCAATGCCCCATGGTCAGGTTGTTTTAAATCAATAATATCGACTTTTGCCTCCAATACCAGCAACGCCTCTTCGACACTCTTTACACTCGCCAGCATCCTGGTCATACGCTTGCCCCATCTTTGAAAGCAGCGATCATGTCCATCAACCACGCCCACGCTTCCCGCTCCTTCTTACCCGACGTCTTATCAAAGCCAATTTTCAGATACGCCAATTCCGCTTCAATTTTCGCCATCGGCAACAGATGCAAACGGCTGACTAAAATCGCCGCCTCCAACACGGCAAACTGGGCGCGGTTAAAGCCGGTAAACGGTGCGTGGGTGACGCTATGCACCGCTTTGCAAAACACTTTGGGGCGGGTGGCATCATCTTCTACTCGCACCACTTCGACCTCAGTATGCGCCAAGGCACAGGCCAGCACGGGGGCTGCGATTTTTTCCGCCGCCAGCAAAGACCAGTCCCGACGTCCGCTTAAACAACCGGCAAACACCCGCACATCGTCACAATAATTCAACACGGCAACTGGATTTTCCATTAAATTTTCTAGCGTTATGGACGGACGGAACGGCTGGATAACAAAACCATCCTCCTGCAGATGGATGCCCATCGGCGCGATATGTGTAAGCCCAGTGTTGTTTTGGGTGGTGACTATGGTTTCTTGGATCATGCTTTTCTTATGTCTTCTGTAAAGTGGTTCCGGCGGCTTTAAACGTGTGCAAATCAACTATAGTCTCGGATTCCTCAGTAGCGCAGCCCCAAGTTAGGGCTTGATCTTGAGTGTAGCGTTTACCCAATTGCCAGGCAATTTCCGCCCGTGCCAATTCCACTCCCAGATAAAACGCATGGCCGCCGTCAGTTTCTACCTGCAGTTTCGGATACAAAGCAAACGGGTCAGTCGCGCTATGCAAACCATCGCGGTTGAAAATATGCAGGCCATCGCTACTGTTCTGGATGCGGAAACTGGGGTCTTTGATGTCAGCGGCGAGTTCTTCAATTTCCGCCAACGTGTAAGGGAACGGGGCGGGTTCATGCGTGACCATCAAACCGGGATGGATATGTTTGGGCAAGGTATCGTGTTCTTTGGCGGCAAGCATTATGCGCCGGGCGACATCGGCTTCTTTAATGGCGCGGCAAGCGTGGCGGCTGACTTCGGTCGCTAAAATATGCTTGATGTCCAGTTCCGAACAAATCCCCAGCAATAGCGCATTCATACCCACTGTATCGGCATGGGTCAATTCGGTGATATTGCCGACCCCCATCATCATTTCCACTTCAGGATGGTTTTTTCTGACTGCATGATAACGCACAATGGATTGGGTAAAGCCAAAATGGATAGGATCCAAAATCGGATCAACTATAAAAGCTCGGTTTCTGGCTTGCATTCCTGCAATCGCTCGGTCTAAAGAAGCCAAATCTTCGTGTTGTTCAGGGATTAAAACCGGTGTGCCGGCAACTTCATCGGCAATCCACAAGGTCGATTCATGCAGGCTCAGCAAATAATCCGCACCCGTTTTGCCGCCGCGCAGCAAATCCTTTTCGTCCAGCGAGTCAATGCTGACCAAAAAACCTGCGTCTTTTAAGGCGAGGATCAGTTCTTCCATGTGCGGAAACGGGGTGCTGGGCAAGCAACCAATGTCAATCACATCCGCGCCGTTATGTCGATAGTAACGGGCACGTTCCAGCACCTCGTCAACACTAAGACGGGGTGCATCGGTGATTTCCGCAAAGATTTTTACACGGTACTGGCTTAAGTCGTAACTGTGGGCTTTTTTACCGAAATATTGCGGTAAATCTTTCAATTCTTCCGGGCCGCGCAGAATCGGCAACTTGAAATGCTGTGACAAGGCATCCACATCACCACGGCAACGCCCAGGCAGGATCATCCGGTCTGCCCCAAAGGTATCATGCAAACGCCGTGCAATCATGTCGGTGGTCATTAAAGCGGCGACTTTAAGCCCCAATTGATACACAGTGTAAGTAAAATCCGGCTGCATTTTTTCGAGGATGCGGTGCAGTTGTTTTTCCGCCAGTTTGCCGGTCAAAAACAGGATGTGTTCGCTCATTGCAGGCTTGCCAAACGGGTCTGTACAGTTGCGATCAAATCCCCGACGCTTTCAACCACGGTGGTATATTCAAATTGGCGCAATTTATCCGTGCCTTCCAAATCAATTTTGCGCGGATACACCATCACTTTGCCGCCCGGTGCCGTGGTTTCCATTTCCGGGGCAATATCGCACGGATAAACGATACTGGGAATCCGGCATTTACCTGCTTGTGAATACAAATTGGTAACTAAGGTATCGGCAATCCCCAATACACATTTGGCAACGGTGTTTGACGTGGTCGGTGCCATGACAAACGTGTGGTAATAGCCTTTGTAAAACAGCCCGACTGGCGGGGCCGATGCGGCTTTGTCGCGGTAAACAGGCATTTTCGCACGCAGGTCTTCAAGTTTGATGCGGTACATTTTCAGGACTTCCTCGCCCGCCGGACTGATGTATAAATCCACCGCATCCAAAGTCATCAGATACGCGATACAATCTTCAATATAATGGCCTGAGCCAGTCATCGCCCAAGCCAAACGGGGTTTATCCATTTTTTGTGTCAATTCGGTCTAAGCAAATAGGCATTATAACCGAATCACAACGGCATACGGCTTTCGCTTTTACTTCAAATAACATGCCGTTAAGGTATCCATTTTGGGGCAAACTTTATTGTCGCCCCAGCCGCATTCGTCCTACTATATAATTGCCAAAATTATCGGAATTTGCTTCGTAGCAAAAACACAGCGAGTACACAGGAGTTTTACAACATGTTCAACCCGTTTTATAAACCACTTATCATGGGGATTTTAAATGTCACGCCCGACAGTTTTTCGGATGGCGGACGCTACAGTGATTTGGACAGCGCGGTTGAACAGGCGCATAAAATGCTGGGGGAAAGCGTGGATATCATTGATATAGGCGGGGAATCAACCCGACCTGGTTCTGATTCAGTCCCTGCAGAGGAACAAATTCGCCGTGTTATTCCGGTCATTAAAGCTATCCGGCAGTTTAGTGATACTGTGATCAGCATAGACACGACTTGCAGCAAGGTAGCTAAAGCAGCGGTGAACGCCGGTGCGAATATGATCAACGATGTTTCGGGTGGTTTAAATGATGTGGAAATTTTGGCACTTGCTGCCCAAGCCGAGTTGCCAATCATTTTGATGCACACCCAAGGCACACCGAAAACCATGCAGGACAATCCTTTTTACGAAGATGTCGTCAGCGAAGTGCTGGAAGCTTTGCAAATGAGGATCAATGCCGCTTTAAACGCGGGCATTAAAAAAGAAAATATTGTTATCGATCCAGGCATTGGTTTTGGCAAACGTAAACAGGATAATCTGGATTTGCTCGCGCACTTGGATGTGTTGGTGGCATTAGGTTATCCCGTATTATTGGGGACTAGCCGCAAACGTTTTATGGGCAGTATTTGTGATGTGTCTGAACCCTGCGAATTGATCACAGCAACTGCAGTGACCACGGCTTTAGGGGTGATGGCGGGGGTAAAGATATTCCGCGTCCATGATGTCAAAGAAAACCGTCAAGCCGCAGATGTGGCTTGGGCAATCAGGCAGTACGGTTAATTTGCTTAGCCCAATTAAACAGGGCACCTCGAAAAAACGTCCCCACAAAGGTAAGGCGTTTCAACCTTAAAAGCCCGTACCAGAAAAACATCTTGACGGTGTTTATTTATGCGCCTTAAAAATCACTTGTGAGGCGGTAATCTTGACATAACCACTAATTTCCGATGGCCTGCCCATGTTCAGCTAATGATTGCCGGACAAGAACCGACCAAAACAGAATATTTACCAGCTATCCTGAATACGAATTTCAGCACAAAAATTCGGACAAATTTCTGACCGTTACTGAGTACAAAAACCAGCATAGCCTGCATACGCATTTGATGGCAAGTTTCTCTGTGCCACAACCCTAAATCAATTTCTGGGCTTTTTTACTTTTGTGGATATGGCCTAGTACAACAGCAAATGGTGATCGGGTTAAACCCGCTCAATTCCATACTCATCACCCGGCTTATTTCTTTAAAAAACAATGAAATTAATAAGCTAATGCTAATGATTCCCTAGGCTTTGCGTTTACCAAGCCATATTATGCCTAAACTATTAAATAAACAATTTACATAAGCTCTTCAAATCCACTAGGTTCTGATGGTATATTGGCGCACACAAAAAAATGTGCATCAAAGCACAGTCATAATGAGGAGCTTTTAATAATGATTAATGAAGGCGTCGATAACTCTAAACGCCAGTTTTTAACCTCGGCTTTAACCGTGGTTGGCGCAGTCGGCACAGGCTTTTTGGCGGTGCCTTTCCTTGCTCAAATGCAGCCGAGTGTCAAAGCAATGGCGGCAGGGGCTCCTGTTGAAGTTGATATCAGCAAAATGGAAACCGGTCAGATGATACGGGTGGCTTGGCGCGGCAAACCTGTCTGGATATTGAACCGGACACCTGAAGTTCTAGAAACCCTAAAAACCCTCGATTCCAAGTTACGCGATCCTCAATCTTTGGAATCCATGCAACCCGCCTCTAGCAAAAATCCTGGACGCTCTATCAAGCCAGAAGTTTTTGTTGCCGTAGGTTTATGTACCCATCTAGGTTGCTCACCGACATTCAGGCCAGAAATAGCGCCCAGCGATTTGGGAGAAGGCTGGAAAGGCGGTTTTTTCTGCCCTTGTCACGGTTCTTGGTTTGATTTGGCAGGCCGGGTTTTCCAAGGCGTCCCTGCCCCTACCAATCTGGAAATCCCGCCTTATCGCTATGTCAGCGATACGCAACTTATTATTGGCGAACCTGAGGAAGGAAAAAACGCATGAAAACAAATTGGTTCACTTCATCTGGCAATTGGGTCTTAGACCGTTTTCCGCTCACTAAATTGTGGAATGACCACATGGCGCATTATTACGCGCCCAAAAACTTTAACTTCTGGTACTTTTTTGGCTCACTCGCATTACTGGTGCTGGTCAACCAATTCGTGACCGGCATTTTATTGACCATGAATTACAAGCCCGATGCCAAACTGGCGTTCGACTCGGTGGAATACATCATGCGAGATGTCCACTGGGGCTGGCTAATCCGTTATATGCACTCAACGGGAGCATCCGCCTTTTTTATCGTCATATACCTGCATATGTTCCGAAGCTTGATGTACGGTTCTTTCAAGCATCCGCGTGAACTGGTATGGATATTCGGCATGTTGCTGTTTGTCGCGTTGATGGCCGAAGCCTTTATGGGCTATTTGTTGCCTTGGGGACAAATGTCTTATTGGGGCGCACAAGTGATCATTTCGCTGTTCAGCGCCATTCCGGTTATCGGTGAGGAACTTTCATTGTGGGTACGCGGCGACTATGTTGTTTCCGATGCCACCTTAAACCGTTTCTTTGCCTTCCATGTCATTTCCGTGCCATTGGTGTTGGTGATGTTGGTGTTCTTGCACATCGTCGCCTTGCACGAAGTCGGCTCTAACAATCCTGACGGAATTGATATCAAAAAATATAAAAATGAAAAAGGCATCCCTTTAGATGGCATTCCGTTCCATCCTTATTACACTGTCAAGGACATTGCCGGGGTTGGCGTGTTTTTGATTTTCTTTGCTACTATCATTTTTTACATGCCTGAAATGGGCGGTTATTTTCTTGAACACGCCAACTTCATACCTGCTGACCCGTTAAAAACCCCGGAACATATTGCCCCAGTATGGTATTTCACGCCGTTCTACGCCATTTTAAGGGCCATACCAGATAAATTTGCTGGGGTAATTGGCATGGGCGGCGCGATTGTCGTGTTGTTTTTATTGCCGTGGCTGGATCGTAATCCGGTCAGATCCATCCGTTACCGTGGTGGCATTTATAAAAAAGCCTTGTTGATGTTTGTCATCAGTTTCCTAGTCTTAGGCTACTTAGGCACACAACCCGCAACACCAAGTGCCACGATAGTCGCACGTATTTTTACGGCTATTTATTTTGGTTTCTTTCTGTTAATGCCCATTTATACCCGTTGGGAAAAAACCAAGCCCGTTCCCACCCGCACTACCGAACATCATTCAATCGATGAACAATTACCGGCATTGTTGGAAGAAATCACTGAATTAAAACCGGCAACCAGCGAAATTGACCATGTTGTATTCCGAAGCTCTTTTTTTAGTAGACGACCCAACCCTACTGGCATACGCCACGTCCTAACCCGATTTGCAAAAAAACTGGTTGAGAGCCTAGACTAATATGAAAAATTTTCTAACTGTTTCTTTATTAATGCTATCACTGGCGGTAAACGCCTCTGAAAGCGTCAAGCTTGATCACGCTGATATTGACCTTACCGATAAAGTTTCTTTGTTGCGTGGAGCCAAACATTTCGTCACCAACTGCTTAGGTTGCCATTCCATAAAACATATCCGTTATCTGCGTATTGCCAAGGATATGGAAGTGGACGAAAAATTGATCCTCAATGACATTGCTCCTCTGGGAGCGGGTATTTATGACCAAATACACAGTGCCATGAACAAACATGATGCTGAAAAATGGTTTGGCATCCAACCGCCTGATTTATCATTGGTTGCCCGTTCACGTGGGGCTGATTGGTTATATAGCTATTTAAAAAGTTATTACACTGATTCGAAACGGCCTTTCGGTGTCAATAATAGGATATTTCAAGATACCGCAATGCCTAACCCATTTTGGAAATTGCAGGGAGAACAAGAGGCCGTAACCAGAAAAACGATTTATGGCGACCATACTGAATTAGAAATTGAAGAACCCGGTACTTTAAGCGAAAAGGAGTTCGATCTTATGGTCAACGACCTAGTCAATTTTTTGGTTTACGTTGGTGAACCCGTTCAATTAGAGAGGCGGCAAATGGGTAAATATGTACTGCTTTTTCTGTCGATTTTCTTTGTTATCGGTTACTTACTGAAAAAGGAATATTGGAAAGATATTCATTAATTAATCAGCAAGCCAAGGCTTGTGGATTTTCCTTACGATTGCGGGGGAGTTGTTTATGTTGGCAAAGTTTTGCAGCCTAACACTCTCCTTGCAATTTGCAATGGCATAGCTCTGTAACAGTAATATCGCTGTCGGAATTTTCCGTTGCATCCCCATTCCAACCGTATCCTTACTTTTTATAATAACGTGAAGTGCAAACTAAGTTTTTTCAAGTTTCCACGTTGGTTTCATGCTGTATTGGCGACGAGCCTAGGTAACTCAATCACAATAACTCTATGGAATAAGTAGAATAATCGCCCACTTATTTAATGAAATCCACGAATATTTGATTCATTAGTCATTGGGTGAATAAAAAGATACGTGGTTTAGAGACGATAACCCAAACAACGAGGTTACTTTTTGGATTGATGATTGATTGATTGATTGATTTAAAATTTTAGATTATAAAAGTTGAAGACTATAGTTCACAAATTTCATTAGCACAATAAACACTTTATTAGCCCACAGCTAATTTATGACACCACGATTTATTAAACCACGATACCGCATTATATTGCAGGCATTTAAATCTGGCATATTATTAGGTCAACGCAGCTCGACTTTTCGAAGGCTGCTGCTTCACTGCGCTGATTCCCATTTAGTCAACAATACTGCATTTTTCACGGGAAGCGTCCACGCGGTCACGCAGCTCTTTCCCAGGTTTGAAATGAGGCACGTATTTTTTCGATAGCGTCACTGATTCGCCCGTTTTCGGGTTACGCCCGACGCGCGGTGGTCGCATGTGCAGGCAAAAGCTACCAAAACCTCTGATCTCTATTCTTTCCCCTGTTGACAATGCCTCATTCATTTTTTCAATGATACATTTCACTGCCAGCTCTACATCCTTCAACGCCAAATGAGGCTGTTGTTTAGCTAAGGCTTCAATTAATTCGGATTTTGTCACATTCTATCCTATGTTTAAATCCACGCCCGTGCTTTTGATAGGTAAAACGCCATCCATAACTCATGGCTGGATCATCCTCTCCGTCAGCGACGAGGTTTACCAAAAACGAGAGCACTTAAACAGTGCTGCCACCTGTCAATAATTCTTCTAAAGAGAGAAATTCGTTTTAATATTCGGAAAAACCAAAGCCAGAAGGCATGCCCTAAAGGGCGTACCTTTTGGCATAAGCTTATTTTTCTATTTGCTTAAATATGTCAGCAAAGGTCGGTGAACCGCTAGCTTGCTGAGTGTGGTCTTTAATAGTGTGGGTTTCTTCGTCTTGATCTTTCGCTTTAATTGACAAAGAAATGGTTTTGCTTTTTTTGTCTACGCCGATGAATTTGGCTTCCAAGGCATCACCTTCTTTCAACAAAGTACGGGCATCTTCGACACGGTCACGTTGGATTTCAGAGGCACGCAGATAACCTTCCACATGGTCAGCCAAAGTCACTACCGCACCTTTGGCATCGACTTCTTTAATCGTACCTTTGACTAAACTGCCTTTTTCATGGGTTGCCAAGAAATTTTGGAAAGGATCTTGTTCCAATTGTTTGATACCTAAAGAGATACGCTCCCGCTCGGAATCAACAGCCAAAATAACAGTTTCCAGCTCATCGCCTTTCTTAAATTCACGGACTGACGCTTCGCCGCCTTCTGCCCACGAAATATCAGACATATGCACCAAACCATCAATACCCCCATCCAAACCAATGAAAATACCAAAATCCGTGATAGATTTGATTTTGCCGGAGATTTTGTCGCCTTTGTTATGAGTTGCAGCAAATTCATCCCAAGGATTAGTTTTGCATTGTTTCATGCCCAACGAAATACGGCGGCGCTCTTCGTCGATTTCCAGAACCATGATTTCAACTTCGTCACCTAATTGCACCAACTTAGATGGGTTGACGTTTTTGTTAGTCCAGTCCATTTCAGAAACGTGAACCAAGCCTTCAACGCCTTCTTCGATCTCAACGAAACAACCGTAATCCGTCAAATTGTTGACTTTACCAAACACGCGAGTGCCAGCTGGGTAACGGCGGGCAATGTTTTGCCAAGGGTCTTCGTTCATTTGTTTCATGCCCAACGACACACGGTTTTTGTCTTTGTCGTATTTCAGGACTTTTACCTTAATTTCTTGGCCTATTTCCACACACTCAGATGGATGGCGCACACGTCTCCACGCCATATCGGTGATGTGCAACAAACCATCAATACCACCCAAGTCGATAAATGCACCGTAATCAGTCAGGTTTTTGACCACGCCGACCACGGTTGCACCTTCTTCCAAGGTTTTCAGCAATTCTTCGCGTTCTGCGCTGTATTCTTTTTCAACAACAGCACGACGGGACAAGACCACGTTATTACGTTTTTGGTCGATTTTGATGACTTTGAAGTCAAGGTCACGATTTTCTAAGAATGTCGTGTCACGGATAGGACGGACATCAACTAATGAACCCGGCAAGAAAGCCCGCAAGGCACCAACGGCAACAGTGAAACCACCACGGACTTTGCCAGTGATACGGCCTACGATAGTCGCTTCTTTTTCAAACGCTGTTTCCAGTTCAAACCACGCTTTGTTTTTCTTAGCCTTATCTCGGGAAAGAAGGGTAGCACCTAAACCGTCTTCAAATAATTCAAGTGAAACTTCAATTTCATCACCAATGGCAACTTCCAACTCACCATCGTTGTTTAGAAACTGCCATTTTGGGATGACACCTTCCGATTTAGAATTAGTACTGACGATGACCATATCGTTTTCGATGTCAATGACAGTACCCAATAACATGGCGCCAGCACTCATTTTGGTATTGGTTAAACTTTCTTCAAATAATGCAGCAAAGCTTTCGCTCATTTTCTATTCCTAAGCAGGCCAGTAAGACTAGCCTTAATTAAATTATCTTAAAGTTAAAAAAACCGTCTAAACCACAGTTGGGAACTATTGGATAAGAACCAATACTTGGTTTATCACAGCGTCGATTGTCATATCAGAAGAATCAATAAAAAGCGCGCCATTCGCCATGCTTAGTGGTGCCGTTTCCCGCTCCCTATCGCGACGATCACGTTCTTCTATGTCTTTTGTTAAGCTGGAAAGGTTAGCATCAATTCCTTTTTCTTTCAACTGTTTATATCGGCGTTCAGCGCGCTTTTCGCTACTTGCCGTCAAAAATACCTTATAAGCGGCATCTGGGAAAACCACTGTGCCCATGTCCCTGCCATCTGCAACCAACCCTGGAGATTGCTTGAAATCCTGTTGTTTTTGCAACAAGACACTTCTTACTTCCGGTAGGGCGGCAACGATTGACGCAGTATTACCAGTTTTTTCCAAACCTAATTGAGCGCTTATATCCTGACCATTCAACTTGACAGCCAAATCGTCACCGCATTCAAACTCCAGCTCCATAGCCTTAGCCACACCAATAATCGTGGGAATATCATGCAATGCCACAGATTTCTGTAACAATGCGATAGCCAAGGAGCGGTAAATTGAACCGCTGTCCAAATAATGCCAGCCTAATTTTTTTGCCAGCAAACGGCTGACTGTGCCTTTACCTGCACCACTGGGCCCGTCTATCGTCAAAACCGGAACAGTCACTAGCATTATTCCTCAGTGCAAACCAAAGCCATACCTAAGCTTTTCACTAAATCTTTGAATTCAGGGAAAGAGGTATTGACGTTAGAGCAATCCAAAACCGTAATCGGCGCATTGGCGCGAAGTCCTGCTATAGAAAACGACATAGCAATACGATGGTCGCCATGCGAAGTGACCACGCCGCCGCCAATCGGTTTACCGCCGTTGATAACCATGCCATCTGGCGTGGGTTGGGCATCAACACCCAAAACCAACAAACCGTCCGCCATCACTTGGATACGATCCGATTCTTTCACGCGCAATTCTTCTGCACCACTCAAACGGGTTTGGCCTTCGGCACATGCTGCGGCGACAAACAAGACAGGGAATTCATCAATCGCCAACGGCACTAAATCTTCTGGAATATCAATACCCTTTAATGGACTGTAAACCACATGCAAATCGGCGACAGGCTCACCGCCCACTTCACGCGGGTTCAACACTTCAATACTCGCGCCCATCAAACGCAGTATGTCGATCACGCCTGTACGGGTCGGATTGATACCAACATGTTTCAAAGTCACATCAGAACCTGGCGCAATCGACGCGCCGACTAAGAAAAACGCCGCCGATGAAATATCGCTAGGCACGTCAATATCCATCGCTGTCAAATTGCCCTCGGCAGAAATAATGGCTGTGCTGCCTTCGCGTCTGACCGGATAATTAAATCCCGCCAACATCCGCTCGGTGTGGTCACGGGTAGGTGCAGGCTCGGTCACACGAGTTTCGCCTTGTGCGTACATGCCCGCCAACAACAAACAGGATTTGACCTGGGCACTGGCAATCGGCATCGTGTAATCAATGGCTTGCAATTGTCCGGCCTTACCGGTGATATGCAAAGGCGCAGTGCCTTTTTCAGTGGTTTTGATGTCCGCACCCATCGTTGCCAAGGGATCCGTAACCCGTTTCATAGGACGACCGGACAGTGATTTATCGCCTGTCAACACACAATTGAACGGCTGACCCGCCAACAAGCCGCTCAACAAACGCATCGACGTACCAGAGTTACCCAAGTACAACTCATTTTTAGGCTCTTTCAAACCGTACTTGCCAACACCGTGAATCGTCACACAACCATTAGTCGGGCCTTCAATTTCCACTCCCATATCCCGAAACGCCTGCAAAGTCGCCAAAGCGTCCTCGGCCTCCAAAAAGCCCGTGACATGGGTCACCCCTTCTGCCAAAGAGCCGAGCATAATGGAGCGGTGCGACATGGATTTATCACCAGGGACGCGGGTTTCACCGTGCAATTTGCCGCCGGGTTGGATGTGGAAAGTAATTGATTTAGACATAGTGGTTTCGATTTGATTAAGAAAGCGTTGCCGCGCCTGATTGGCATACGAAAAGGTTGAAAAAAGCTGCTGGCAGTTGTCGCCTGCAAACATTTGGTAAATTTTGCCCAACTCGCCTTGCAACTCCACAATCAAAGGCATGATAGCTTGTTTGTTTGCCGCGCAAATATCCACCCACATTGTTGGGCTGCTGGAAGCAATCCGGGTAAAATCTTTAAACCCACCTGCCGCGTATTTAAAGATTTCACTTTGTTCATCTTTATGCCCCAGCATATCAACCAGCGCGAAAGCAAGTATGTGTGGCAAATGGCTGGTTGCAGCCAGAATTTGGTCATGATGGGCGGCATCCATGATAGAAACCACCGAACCTAAGCCCTGCCAAAAGCCTTGGATTTTTTGCAAGGCTTCGGGCGCTGTGTTTGCGGTGGGCGTGATTATTAGGCGTTTATTGGCAAACAAGCCGTCCACTGCCGCCAACACGCCGCTTTGTTCGCCGCCAGCAATGGGGTGGGCGGGGACAAAGTTGTCCGGTACCTCCCCGAAGACGCTTTCGGCGGCAATAAGTACACTGCCTTTGGTGCTACCAACATCGGTGTAAATCGCATTTTCAGACCAATGCGGTTTTAATAACGACAATACCCTAGCAATACTCGCTACAGGCGTGGCAATCAAAACCAAATCAGCTTGAAAGACTGCTTCGGCTATATCTAAGTAAAACTCATCTATCACGCCGATTTGCTTAGCGTTTTGCAGGTTTTGCAGGTCTTCTTCACGACCAAAACCAACAATATTAGTTGCCAAATTGTTCACACGCGCGGTTTTGGCGACAGAACCGCCAATCAAACCAACGCCAATGATGCAAAGCTTGTTGAACATTAAGCCCACATTAATTGTTTCATAAGTATTTGCATTAAAATGAATTTTTTCTAAAACTGTTTCAGCAAGCACTTATGAAACAATTAATAAGTTATCAAATCAAGATATCGCCTAATGCTTGTAAGAACACAGTGTTTTCTGCGGGTGTACCGATGCTGATCCGCAAGAAATAGGGCATTTCATAGTTGGCAACGGGGCGGACAATCACACCTTTACGTAATAAGGCATCATAAATCGGCATCCCTTCACGCTTGACATTCACGGACACGAAATTGCCCGCTGACGGAATCCACTCCAATCCTAAAGCTTTAAAGCCATCCGTGAGCTGTTGCATCCCTAGGCTGTTGTTGTTAATAGTATTGTGCAAATGTTCAGCATCGCCCAAAGCCGCTTCTGCCGCCACCAAAGCCAGTGTGTTGTTGTTAAACGGCTGGCGGACGCGGTTTAAAATATCGGCGATTTCAGGGCAAGACAAACTATAACCGACACGCAAACCCGCTAAACCGTAGGCTTTGGAAAAAGTACGGGTAATTATCAGATTGGGGAATTTTTTCAACCACGCGATAGCATCAACGGTTTCTGTTTGGCTGACAAACTCAAAATAGGCTTCATCCAACACGCAGATAACCGTGTCCGGCAATGCGCCGATAAACCGCTCGACATCCGCTTGCGGCAATAATGTGCCCGTCGGATTATTCGGGTTGGCGATAAACACCACACGGGTTTTCGGCGTGATCGCTTGCGCCATTGCCTGCAAATCATGCCCATAATCTTTGGCTGGCACGACCACTGCCGTAGCGCACACCGCCTGTGTAACTAACGGATAAACCGCAAACGCATGTTGCGAGAACACTACTTCGCATTCTGGCGTCAAAAATGCCCGCGCTACTAATTCCAATAGCTCGTTTGAGCCATTGCCCAAAGTAATTTGGCTGGCATCGACCGCGTATTTTGTCGCCAAAGCCTGTTTTAACTGGAAACCACTGCCATCAGGATATAAGGCCAATTCCGGCAGGACTTTTTGGATAGCCGCAATCGCCTGCTTGCCAGGTCCTAAAGGATTTTCATTGGAAGCCAGTTTGATGATTTGCGTTAAACCCAACTCGCGCTCCAGCTCTTCAATCGGCTTGCCTGCTTTGTAGGGGATTAATTGTTGTACGCCAGGGAGGGCGAGACTATATAAATTTTCGTTACTCATGAAATAATCTGACTACGGCTTATTTTGCAAACACTTCTTGCAAGTTGATGGTCAATTCAGGAAACAAGAACGGTACAGCGTTATCTTGTTTGGAAAACATCGCTAATAATTGGTAACGGTCACTTTCTTCGTCCAAGACAAATTGCGACACCGTGGCTTCGTATGGATAAACCAGCCAATATTCCTTTACGCCCGCTTCTTGATAAAGCTGGAACTTAGTTTGGGTGTCTTTTTGCGCGGTGCTTTTAGACAGAATTTCGATAATCCAATCGGGTGCGCCTAAGCAGCCTTTGCTATCGAGTTTATCGGTATCACAAACCACGCATAAATCCGGTTGTACGACCGTGTAAATATCTTGCGATGCCATCAATGATTTCTTGCGGTCATACAAGCGTACATCAAACGGTGCACTAAAAACTTTACAAGGCTTATTTTTTAAATAGTAGCCAATTTCCACTAACAAATTTCTGGAAATGCTTTGGTGATTAAAATTTGGCGCAGGGCTCATCAACGATATTTTGCCACGCAACAATTCCACTGCCTCATCAAACCGCCAAGTTAAATAATCGGCGTAAGTGTAAGTTTGTTCCAAATCCAAATCAGTCAATTGGGTTATTTTTGCCATATCAAAACACCGCTTTTGGATAAGAACCTACTATTTTCAACATATTCACTTGATCTTGCAACGCCGCCAACGCGCCAGCGACTTGCGGATCGTCAGCGTGGCCTTGGATGTCGATGAAGAACACATAATCCCACAAGCCTTGGTGCGAAGGACGGGATTCAATGTTTACCATATCAACACCAAACCGCGCAAACGGCTCGAGCGTCCGGTGCAATGCACCTGGTTTGTTGCCAGTGGAAACCACCAAGGAAGTTTTGTCTTTGCCAGTTGAAGTCGAAGTTTGCTGTCCGATAATAATAAAACGCGTGGTGTTATTGGCAATGTCTTCGATATTTTTTTCAATGACGGGCAATTGATAAACATCAGCAGCGGCAATACCGGCAATAGCGGCACATTGTTTATCACTTGCTGCTAATCTGGCGGCTTCAGCATTGCTACTGACCGCGACCCGTTCGGCGTTGGGTAAATTTTTATCCAACCATTGCCGACATTGCGCCAGAGATTGTTGATGCGAATACACGGTAGTGATGTCCGCCCAATTTTCGGCCAAACCCAGTAGGTTTTGGTGGACACGAATTTCCACTTCCCCACAAATTTTTAACGGCGACACCATTAATCTATCTAAAGTATGGCTAATAACGCCTTCGGTGGAATTTTCCACAGGGACAACACCGAACTGGCATAACCCGGTTTCGACAGCGTTAAAAATCTCGCTGATAGTCGCCGCTGACACAGTTTTGACGGCATGACCAAAATGCTTAAACGCCGCTTGTTGGGTGAATGTGCCTTCCGGCCCCAAAAACGCCACTTCCAAGGGTTTTTCTAAGGCTAAACATGCGGACATGATTTCTCGAAAAAAGCGGATGACCGTATCATTCGATAACGGCCCTTCGTTCAATTCTTGGATACGCCGCAACACCAGTGATTCGCGGTCTGGACGGTAAAACGTGCCGACTTCACCTTGGGCGATTTTGGTTTTGGCAACTTCCATCGCGCACTTTGCCCGCTCATTGAACAGACGCAACACTTCCGCGTCGAGAGCATCGATTTTTTCCCTTAATTCGGCAAGTGGGGTGATGGCGGACATAGGGACAATCCTGATTTAATGCGTACGTTCAAATTCCGCCATGAACGCAATCAAGGCATCGACACCCGCTTCCGGCATGGCGTTGTAAATGCTGGCGCGCATCCCGCCTACCGAGCGGTGGCCTTTTAGTTCATATAAACCATTGGCTTCTGCTTCACTGATAAACTCTTTATCCAAGTTTTCATCCGCTAACATAAACGGTACATTCATGCGCGAACGGTACGGCACTGCAACGGGGTTACGGTACAAGGCCGATTGGTCAATTGCCTGATACAGCTTAGCTGCCTTAACGATGTTGTGTTGCTCAATCGCGGCGACACCGCCCTGCCCTTGCAGCCACTTCAATACTAGGCCGACCAAGTACCAGTTATACGTCGCTGGCGTATTGAGCATGGATTGGTTTTTGGCTTGCTCGGCGTAATTGAACACCGAAGGTGTAGTTTTCGGCGCATGTCCGAGCAAATCATCGCGGACGATGACGATGGTCACGCCGGATGGCCCCATGTTCTTCTGCGTTCCGGCATAAATCAAACCGTATTGGCTGATATCAATCGGACGCGACAAAATATTGGAAGACATATCCGACACCAGCGGCAAGCCTTTGCTATCTGGCACACCCGAAAATTCCACGCCGTGGATGGTTTCGTTGGCCGTGTAATGCAGATAGGCCGCATCGGTATCAATAACCCAATCAGCAACATCCGGCACATGGGTGTATTTTTCCGCTTCGGAGCTAGCAGTCAGCACCACGTCGCAATAATTTTTGGCATCGCTAATGGCTTTTTCCGACCATGCGCCCGTATTGATGTAACAGGCTTTAGTTTTACCGTTTAACAAGTTTTGCGGGATAAACGAAAATTGCCCCGTAGCGCCACCTTGTAAAAACAGCACTTTATAATTGCCAGGAATCCCCATCAAGCTACGCAAATCGCTTTCCAGTTCTTCGGCGATAATGGCGAAATGTTTGCCACGATGGCTCATTTCCATCACCGACATACCGCTATCACGCCATTCAACCATCTCTTGTTGAGCTTTCAACAAAACCGCTTCTGGTAATGTGGAAGGACCTGCGCTGAAATTGAAAACTCTGGACATCAATCTTCTCCTGATGGCTGTTCATCATCGGTATCAGCGGCGAAATCGTCTTCGCCCGTTAATTCATCATCTTCGATAATGCCATCATCCCCCGCTAAGCCCGCAATCCGGTCAACACCAATCACTTTTTCGCCTTTATCCAAACGGATAATGGTCACGCCTTGGGTGTTACGGCCTACCACGGAAATTTCATCGACACGGGTTCGTACCAGTGTGCCGCCGTCGCTAATCAGCATGATTTCGTCGTTATCATTGACCAATACCGCACCCACTACCGCACCGTTGCGCTCGGAGGTTTGGATGGCGATCAGGCCTTGTCCGCCACGTTTATGGCAGGTGAATTCTTCGAGTTTGGTGCGTTTGCCATAGCCGTTTTCGGTGATGTTCAGCACCGTACCTTCGGCGGCGATAATCAAGGAAATGACTTTATGGCCTTCTTGCACCCGCATACCGCGCACGCCGGATGCAGTACGCCCCATTGAGCGCACATCGGTTTCGTTAAAGCAGACCGCTTTTCCAGAACTACAGAACAAGAGGATATTTTGCTGTCCATCAGTCACGGCAACGCCGACCAATGTATCTTCTTCACGCAAATCAATGGCGATTTTGCCTGTGCTGCGCTGGCGTTCAAATTCATTGAGCGGGGTCTTTTTGACCGTGCCCGCCGAAGTCGCCATAAAAATGAATTTATTTTCTGAAAACTCTTGGATAGGCAACAAGGCATTGATTTTTTCACCATCTTCCAAAGGCAGAAGATTAACAAACGGCTTACCACGGGCGGCACGACTGGTTACAGGCAGTTGATAAACTTTCAGCCAATAGACTTTGCCCAAAGAAGAAAAACACAGGATGGTGTCGTGGGTGTTGGCAACGATCAATTTGTCGATGTAATCAGTTTCTTTCATCGCCGTTGCCGATTTACCACGACCGCCACGGCGTTGGGCTTTGTAATCAGTCAGAGGTTGGGATTTGACATAGCCTTCGTGCGACATGGTGACGACCATATCTTCAACCGTAATCAAATCGCCATCGGATAAATCCAATTGGTTTTGGACAATTTCAGTACGGCGCGGATCAGAATATTGGTCTTTAATCGCCGCCAATTCTTCGCGGATGATTTCCATCAAGCGGCTGTCATTGTTCAGAATGTACAAATATTCATCAATTTGGGTGAGCAATTCTTTGTATTCAGCGACAATTTTATCTTGCTCAAGACCCGTCAAACGGTGCAGACGCAAATCCAAAATCGCTTGGGCTTGAGTTTCCGAAAGCTGGTAAACACCGCCATGAATACCAAAGGCTTCTGGCAAATCCTCCGGCCTAGAGCGGCTGGCATCTGCACGTTCCAACAGAGAACCGACCAAACCCGCATCCCAGACTTTTGCCAACAAGCCGTCTTTGGCTTCTTCGCGGCTAGCAGATGTTTTAATCAATTCGATCATTTCATCAATATTCGCCAACGCCACTGCCAAACCTTCCAAGACATGGGCGCGTTCGCGGGCTTTACGGAGCAAATAAATGGTGCGGCGGGTGATGATTTCGCGGCGATGATCGATGAACGCCGCGATGATCTCTTTCAAGCTCATGCAATGCGGGCGACCGTCCAACAAGGCCACCATATTGATACCGAACACGGTTTCAAACTGGGTTTGCTTGTAGAGATTGTTCAGCACCACATCGGGCATTTCATTGCGTTTTAGCTCGATGACCATGCGCATTCCGTCTTTATCGGACTCGTCGCGTAAGCCAGAAATACCGTCGATTTTGCCTTCTTTCACCAATTCGGCGATTTTTTCCAGCAACCGCGCTTTATTGACCTGATACGGCAATTCGGTAACGATAATCGCTTGGCGGCTACTGTCGCCAATATCTTCAAAATGGCAACGGGCGCGTAAATAGATTTTGCCACGTCCGGTGGTGTAGGCACTGTAAATGCCGGATGCGCCGTTGATGATCGCGGCAGTCGGGAAATCCGGCCCCGGAATCAATTGCATCAGCTCCATCACGGTAATTTCAGGATTGTCACAAAACGCTAAGCAAGCACTGATGACTTCGCCCAAATTATGCGGCGGGATGTTGGTCGCCATACCGACGGCGATACCGGATGAACCATTGACCAGCAAAGTCGGCAAACGGGTCGGCAACACTTGCGGCTCGGATTCGGATTCGTCGTAGTTAGGGATGAAATTGACAGTTTCCTTATCAATATCCGCCAATAATTCATGGGCGATTTTAGACATACGCACTTCGGTGTAACGCATCGCGGCGGGCGCGTCGCCATCGACAGAACCGAAATTACCTTGACCGTCAATGAGCATATAACGCATCGAAAACGGCTGCGCCATACGCACCATGGTGTCATACACAGCCGTGTCGCCATGCGGGTGGTATTTACCGATGACATCCCCGACGATACGTGCGGATTTTTTATAGGGTTTGTTCCAATCGTTACCTAATTCGCTCATCGCAAACAGCACACGGCGATGCACGGGTTTTAGGCCATCACGGACATCAGGCAGGGCACGGCCAACAATCACGCTCATGGCGTAATCAAGATAAGACTGTTTCATCTCGTCTTCGAGATTGACCGCAATAATTTCTTTAGCGAAGTTTGACATTGATCCCTATATAAACATAAACGTCGGATACCGAATGAAGCCGACCAGTTTCTTAATGCTTTGTAATTGGATGTTTATCCGCCCCGTTTGATCCATAACAGGTTGCAGACATCAGGTAATAAGCCGCGTATTATAGCAAACCGCAAGCAATGAGTCGAAACCGATATTGTCAATATTACAAACTGCCAGTCATCAAAAAGCGTAATCAATCATCGGCAGTAACAGGCAAAGCTTATCTATTATCGATAAGGAAATTAGTGAAAAGTGAGGTAAATGCTTAGCCGCATTATTGTCAACAAAAATTAATTGTCTGATTAATTTTCGCATGATCCATGCTAAAAAATGATTCATGAACTGGGCAGAAAATTATGACTTGCTACATAAAAATCACCTGCCCACAATGTTAAGACGACCCGCATCATGAAAGCGGGGAGCAATGCACGGGGCGAACAATGCTATCGTTGCCAAACCCCCGATTGCCCCACAAAAACCTTTATGCTGTCCTACCGTTACCGTGCGTATGAACCCGGCATAAAAGACCAGGTGGTGGCGATGGCCAGAAACGGTGGCGGCATCCGTGATACCGGACGCGTGTTGGGTATCGACAAGCAGACGGTGATGGCCACTTTAAAAAAAAGCGTGCCGCCTTGTGCAGGTCAACCCCAGAATCCACGGGCTGCCAGGCAACGAAAACCGCCCCGAAGTCAGACTGGAAGCGGCTTTCGAGGCCGAACTCGACGAGCAATGGTCTTTTGTGGGGGGCAAGGCCAACCAACGGTGGCTGTGGTATACCCATAGGGCACAAGTGCGGCCGATCACGCCATTTATGCCCTTGAGGATGCCAACACCATTCTGGCTTATGTGTTTGGCAAACGGAAGGACGACGTGTTCAAGCAACTCAAGGCGTTGCTTGAACCTTTTGGCATTACCCGATATTTATGCCCTTTGGGTACACGGACGACTGGGGCGCCTATGAACGCCACTTAGACCCAGACAAGCACGAAGTCGGCAAACGCAACACCCAGAAAATAGGGCGTAAAAACTTGAACCTCAGGACATGGATCAAACGTCTGGCACGGAAAACCATTTGTTTTTCAAAATCCGAACTCATGCACGATACCGTCATCGGATTGCCCGTCAACAAAGTTGAGTTTGGTCTTAACATTTTTACTTGATTAACAGGTCTCGCCCACTACCAACAATTACTGCTCCTCCCTTACCAAATCATCGCGGTCTTTACTTGGAGCAAATCATTTAAAAGCAATCCGGTGATCGGCAGTTAGCTGCTTAACCGCTTGGGCTTACATGTGTTTCGGGTAATTGTCTCGCAAGGCTTGATCGCTTTTTGGTGTTCGATCCTTTTATCATAGCCTTTCCGCAATTGGCCGCTAGGGCATTCGAGCGGATTTGGTCTTGGTATTTAGGCAAGCGTGAAGATAAATTGCAAACTAATTGTTGACCATATCCTAAGCCATCCTTCTTCATCTTCCCAAAGGAATAACCTTGTCTCCAAACAAATCCCTAACCGAACAACGCTCGCGCATGATGGGCTTGGTGCTGGTGTTACTGGGCGCATTCGGTTTTTCCGCCAAGGCGATTTTGATCAAACTGGCTTATGCCGCCAATGTCCAAATAGATGCGATTACGCTGATGGCATTACGCATGTTGTTTTCTTTGCCATTTTTTCTGGTTGTGGCGTTATGGCGCAATAAGGCTTCCGTGAGCGAACCGATGACGGGTAGGCAATGGTTGATCATCACCTTGTTGGGCTTGATGGGTTATTACATCGCCAGTTATTTGGATTTTCTGGGCTTGCAAACCATTTCCGCAGGTTTGGAGCGGGTTATTTTGTTCCTCTACCCGACCTTTGTTGTGCTGTTTTCGGCATTGTTCCAACAACGCAAAATCACCTGGCGGGTCGGATTTGCGCTGGCCTTAAGCTATGCGGGGATGCTGCTGGTATTTCTGGAGCAATTGTCGCTGACCTCGGCGAACATCTGGCTGGGGGCCTCGTGCGTTTTGGCTAGCGCGGTGGTGTTTGCAATTTTTACGCTGGGCAGCGGCGTTATGACCCACAGCATCGGCTCCACACGTTTTACCGCTTACACCATGACGGTTGCCAGCATCGCAACGCTGGTACATTTTGGTGTGCGGCATGGGCTTGATCTGACCCATTTATCCGTCGAGATTTATGTGCTGGCATTGATCATGGCGATTTTTTCGACCGTGTTGCCGTCATTTTTCATGAATGCCGGCATCCGCAAAATCGGCGCCAGTTCGGCTTCAATCATCAGCACTACCGGCCCTATCGCCACGCTAGTATTGGCATTTTTCTTACTACATGAAGCCATTACCGCGATGCAATTGGCGGGGACATTTCTGGTGTTGAGCGGGGTTTATGTGGTCAGTAAGAAGAGCCGCTAAAAACATCATTTGTTTCCTACTTCAATCACTTGACCAAAACTGATGCCCCCATCGCCAGATGGGATAACTTCGTGAAGAAAGACTTCAAAATCGGCTTTTTCCAATGCCAACAAAGCTTGCTCTGTCAGTAATCGGTTTTGGAATACCCCCCCAGAAAGGCCGACGCGGGTGATGCCGTGTTGCCCGCGTATCGCTTTTGCTTGGTCGGTAATGGCAGCCGCTAAGCTGGCATGAAAAACGGAGCTACGTCTGACGGGGCTTATTTTTGTGTCCATCAAGAACGGCAACAAAGCCCCCCAGTCACTGACAAAAACACCAGAGGAATTTTGAACCATTGGCAAAGGGATGGTTTCGGTGCTGGGCGAGCCTATCGCTTCCAGGCGCATCGCCGCATGGCCTTCATAAGTCGAATGCCGGGCGATGCCGACCAACGCGGCGGCGGCATCAAACAAGCGTCCTGCTGAACTGGTGATGGGGCAGTTGATGCGCCGCTCCCAGACTTGCCGCAACAGGCTGGTATCTTGAGCGCAACCCTGCCAATCTACACCTAGTTCCCAGCATACCGACAAGGCACAACGCCAAGGCTCTCGGCTGGCCTTGTCTCCACCAGGCAGATAAAACGGCCTTAACGACCCTACCCGCTGCCAATAGCCCGGCTCGCCAAGCAAAGCCTCGCCGCCCCAAATACTACCATCTTCCCCAAAACCCATTCCATCCCAGGTAAAAACCAGCATCTCTCCCACTAGCCCATGTTCCCCAGCGAGTGCTGACGCATGGGCGTGATGATGGAAAACCGGAATAACAGGTAAGCCTTGTTGCTTGGCCCAATGGCTGGAGTGATAGCCCGGATGCGCATCGCAAACTATCGCTTGCGGACTGACACCATAAAGCCGCTGCAAATCGGCAACCACTTGTTCAAACACTTGCGAGCTTCGCAGTGAACCCAAATTGCCAATATGCGGCGAAATTACTACTCGGTCACGAAAGCCTAAAGCTACAGTATTTTTAAGATCGGCGCCCACCGCCAACACGGGTCGATCAAACCAAAACGGGAGTTTGCGTTCAATTGGCGCGAGTCCTCGACCCAGCCTGATAGGCCGAGCTTTACCAGCAATCAGGCGATACACAGAATCATCCGCCGGACGGCGTATCGGGCGGCTGTGGTGCAGGTAAGCATCGGCAATTTGGCTAAGGCGCGTTTCCACTTCATATCCGTCGGTCAGCACGGGTTCGCCGCTCAAATTTGCAGAAGTCGCCACCAAAGGCTTACCGAAACCATCCGCCAGCAGATGGTGCAAAGGACTATAAGGCAGCATCAAACCGACTTCGTTCAAGTCAGGTGCAATGGATTCGGTCAACAGCGCGTTGGGGCGTTTCCTAACCAGCACTATAGGGCGTGATGGCGAGCTTAAGCATTGTTTTTCAGATTTTTCCAAATCAGCCAGTTGTTCCACCATTTCCAGCCCATCTTCACCACGCCACGGCACCAGCACCGCCAATGGTTTATGTGGACGGTGCTTGCGTTCCCGAAGCCGTTGCACAGAATCGGCATCAGTAGCATCACACAATAAGTGGTAGCCACCCACACCTTTGACAGCAACAATCAAACCTTTATGCAGCGCGGCAAGACAAGCCGCCAACGCCACTTCGTCACCGATTAAATCGGGATGACCAAATCGGCGAAAACTCAGGCTAGGGCCGCAACGGGAACAAGCCAGTGGCTGGGCGTGGTAACGTCGGTCAAGCGGATTGCTGTATTCCGATTGGCATTCGGGACATAAGGTAAAATCGGTCATCGCCGTATTGGGGCGGTCATAAGGCAGACGGTCAATCAGGGTATAGCGCGGGCCGCACTGGGTGCAATTGATGAAGGGGTAACGGTAGCGTCTTTCCTCGGGATTTTGCATCTCGGCGAGACAATCGTTGCAAACAAAATAGTCAGGCGGGATATGGACGTCGGTATGATCGCCGTTTTCACTAGCTTCAATGGTAAATCCGGAATACCCACAAGGGTCGGCAGGGGAAATGTGGGGGGCTTCGGGTTGGGCAAGTGGAGGTGCGCGGTCAATTAGGGCGTGTTTGAAGGCCGTTAGTCTATCACCAGAACCCTCGACATGAATCTCCACTTGACCGCTACGGTTAAGCACCCATCCAGTTAAGCAACATTCATGGGCAAGGCGGCTGACAAAAGGGCGAAAACCAACTCCTTGCACCCTACCAGTAATGACAAAACGAAATGCTAGAACTTCGCTCACCGACGAACAATTAGGTCAGGCAGCATCCACAGCTTCGGCAGATTCTTTGCGTATACCAGTAGACCACCAGATGCGGCAAGCGCCTTCATCCGAAACCATACAAGGACCGATAGGGTTTCGGGGGACGCAGGACTCGCCATACAAACGGCATTCGTTGGGTTTGATTTTGCCTAAAACTACTTTTGCACAATCACAGCCTGGCGGCATCGCCCCCGCTTTCTTTCGTGCTTCATCGGCGTAGCTAGGAAAACGGAGACGGGCGTTATGTGCCGCTAGTTTTTCGTTTAGCTCAAAACCCGAGTGTGGAATGATGCCAATGCCCCGCCAAGGCGCGTCGACCGCCACTAAAGTTGAATTTAAAAGTTGCTGCGCCGTATGATTGCCGTCTGGTTTGACAACTTGGGTATAGCAATTGTCTAAGAACACCTTTTTTTCAATAAGCTGCCGTAACACCGAATAAGTCGCGGCAAGCAGGCTTTCGGGGGTGAACCCTGCGACGGCGGTTGGAATATGATGCTTATCAACAACAAACCGCCATTCCTCTGAACCCATAATCGTTGCGACATGACCAGGTGCTATTAGCGCATCAAATCCTGGCGTGTCTGAATCCAGTAACAGGGCCACGGCAGGCCACGTCAAACGACCGCTCATCAAAATAAACAAATTTTCAGGAATGCCCTCGGCGAGCATCGCGGCAACTGGGGCGCAAGTTGTTTCAAACCCGGCGACAAAAAAAACGACGGTTTTTTCGGGGTTAGCCTTAGCACAAATCACCGCCTCAGTTGGCGACGCGATAGGCCTGATGTCGGCACCGGCGGCTTTAGCCTGCTCTAAGGTGCGGACGGCGGACTTAGCCACATTAACAGGAACGCGCAACATATCCCCGAACGCCACCAAGATAACGTCTTCATGGGTGGCAATTTGTATGGCTTGGTAAATGTCTTCTTCAGGACAAATGCATACTGGGCAACCTGGACCCGGAATCAACTCAATGTTATGAGGCAGGGCGGTACGTAATCCCGCCATGGCAATGGAACGCTCATGCCCGCCGCAAACATTCATGATCCGAATTTTTTCGGGTAATGATAGTTCGCGGATTTTTTCCAACGTGTGTTTTGCACCATTCGGCATAATCTTAGCTCAGTTATGGACGGCTTTATTGCCTAGAGGATAAAACTTTGTTTTGGCGGGTTGGGCATGCAGCAACTGGCCGTCTTCTTGGACTTTAGGATGCTGTGTTTTTTGGTTTAACAACAGAGCGCGAAAGCTTTCAATTTCGGCATACAGCCACGCTATCCAAGCATCCAGACCATCGCCATTTTTTGAGCTGAATTCAATTACCGCCGCATCATTGGCAAGGTTATGCAGATTCTGTTCCGCTCTGGATGGTAAAAAATCGTCCAAATAGGGGAGCAAATCGGTTTTGCTAATCAACATCAAGTCCGCCGCACGAAACATGACGGGATATTTGGCGGGTTTATCATCACCTTCGGTCACTGACAGCAACACGACATTACGGTGGTGACCCAGATCAAAACTGGCGGGACAAACCAAATTGCCGACATTTTCGATGAACAACAAATCCAGTCCATCAAGTGGCATGTGGTGCAAGGCGTTATGCACTAGATGGGCATCCAAATGGCAAGCCGTGCCAGTCGTGATTTGATAGGCGGGGACACCTTGTGCTTGAATCCGTTTGGTATCGTTTTCCGTTTCAAGATCGCCTTCGATAACCGCGATTTTTAACGATCCACGCAAACGTTTTATGGTTGCCTCAAGCAGCGCAGTCTTGCCCGAACCTGGCGAGGACATTAAGTTAATCACCAGCACTTTATGGGTATCAAAATGTGAGCGGTTATGTTCCGCTTGATGATTATTCTGCGACAACAAGTTTTGCAGCACGGAAACCGTCGTGACGCCATTTTTAGGTTTTTCTGCCAAAACCATCGGGCGGTTGCCCAGTGTAATGTTACAGCCACAAGTATTGCACATGATCAAACTCCTATAAATTGGCTTGTGAAGATTAACTCAATCCGCCGTCTATATTAATCGTCCCATAAGTTCTCGTACAGTAACCTAATCCTACTGTACGCGAACTTATGGGACGATTAATACATCCAATCAATAAGTTATTAATTGTTTCATAAGTAATCGCCAGAACAATTTTGAAATTCATGGTGCGATTACTTATGAAACAATTAATAATTCGACACGCGCCAGTATCAATTCATCACCACTGAGAAGCTGGGTATCATTATCTCCACAGCTTCCACAGACAAGATGATTAACGGCCGTTTTCGATTCGGAACCACAGCGGTTGCAAAGTACACGTACGGGCAGTTCTTCCGTTAAAAACTCCGCGTCTTCCGCCAAGGTGCCTGCGCGACTGATAGTGAACGCACTTTCTAATAGCAGCGGTTCGATACCCGATAACGGGCCAATTTGAACGGTAATACGGATAACTTTTTCTGCGTGATGGGACTTTGCTATGACCATCACCTGCCCCATCAAATCTTCACAAAGGGAAAGCTCATGCACCGACGATGTCCTCGTCCAGCATTTGGTCAAGCAACTCCCAAGTGGATAAGGCTTCTTCTTCGGAAATTTTCTGGATGGCGTAGCCAACGTGGATCAGAATGTGATCACCTATTTGCACTGCTTCATCTTGCAATAACATTAAGCTGACATCCCTCACCACACCCTTAGCGGAACAGCGGGCAGTAAAGCCATCAATATGGGTGATTTGCATCGGGATGGCTAGACACATGACGGCTTCCGTGTGATATCCAAACTACTACGCAGCGGCTAGCAACAGGCCACTAGCGGCAACCAGCGCATAACCGGCGATACGTTGGACTATTTTGTACTTACGTGAACTTACGGCAAAACCAATGCCAATCACATGCAGTAAGGCAGTGGCCAAAACAAATCCGAACCCATAGAGGATTGGCGTAGCTGCTTGAGGCAACTCAAGGCCATGCGCGTAACCATGAAACAAAGCGAACAAGCCAACCAGAACTGCTCCTGAGCTAGCCGATAAACGGACTGAACCGGCGATCAATAAGCCCAAAACCAACACGGAACTGGCAATAGCCGGTTCCAATAAAGGCAGTGAAAAGCCAAACGAACCTAAAGCAGCAGCAACGGACATAACGCTTACAAACGTGAGCGGGACTAGCCAAACAGCCCTGCCACCCAGTTGTATCGCCCAGATACCGACCGCAATCATGGCGAGCAAATGGTCTAAGCCCATAAAAGGATGAGCTAAACCCGCCACCAAACCAGCATCGTATGCACCCAGAGTATGGGCATCGGCAATCGGCATGATCGCCACATAAGCCATCAAACCCAGCAAGTAATGAGAAATTTTTGCTTTCATAAAATCACCTTAATGTAGTGGAAACATCTGCTTTCATTCGTTCTTCGCCAATCGGTACTGCAGCTTGCACTGCAAAAACTGTATAGCGACCCTATAAGCGAATTGTACGCAAAATAAAAAACGGCTGCCAAAAAAATGACTTTTAATTTATGCCATCGCTAAAAGGTGTTCCAGTGAAATGTTTATTCCGTCGCCAAACTATGCGTTAATCCATCAAAACATATTAAACTTGGCATAATATTTCAAAACTGCGTTAATTATTGGTCTACCATCATTCCATCACCGTCAATAACCATGAAAATCGCCCCCCGCTTTACTGACACCCATATCGCCCTTGCCCACGGCAACGGCGGTCGATTAATGCGTGAATTGATAGAAGCGGTATTCGCCCACCATCTCTACAACGATTTACTGGATACTGGCGTCGATGCCGCAAGTTTGCCGTTTGGAATAGATTACGGGGAAATCATGGTGACCACTGACGGCTTTACCGTGGAACCTTTGGAGTTTCCTGGCGGAAATATCGGCAGCCTTGCCGTGCATGGCACGGTGAATGATTTGGCGGTGTCAGGTGCAACCCCGCTTTATTTAACGCTCAGCGCTTTTATTGAAGAAGGTTTGGAAGTGGCGTTGCTGGATCGCGTCTTGGCAAGCATGGCGAAAGCTTGTCATGACAGCCATGTCAAGGTCGTCGCTGGTGATACCAAAGTGTTGCGGCGTGGTCAAGGCGGCGGGATCTATTTTGCCCTGACTGGAATCGGTGTGCGCCCATCCCATTTGCGGCTGGGTGTAGACCAAATCCGTCCAGGTGATTCGATTTTGCTCAGCGGTTCTGTAGGAGACCACGGCACGGCGGTATTACTCGCCCGTGAACAATTCGGTTTATCCGGCGAGTTAAAATCTGACTCTGCCAGTGTCTTGCCAATCACCCAAGCACTTATTGCTGTCCCTGGATTGCGCTTTTTGCGTGACCCGACCCGTGGTGGTGTGGCTACGGTTGCCCATGAAATTGCGGCGGCGACCAATACCACCATACGTCTTAAAGAAACCCAAATTGCCGTTCTTGATCCGGTAAGGACGGTTTGCGCTATGCTGGGATATGATCCCTTATATCTTGCCTGTGAAGGCCGCGTCGTTGCGGTTTTGGAGCCGGCCAGCGCGAAACTTGCGCTAGCGCGATTACACGGCTTGGGCTTTGCAGATGCCGCCATTATTGGCACTGTAGTTGATGGACGCCCACAAGTTGTCCTTGAGACAGAACTGGGGGGCGAGCGGATTTTGCAAGAATTGGAAGACGACCCTTTGCCCCGTATCTGTTAAGCCTGCCTATGCTAATTTACTGGCGATCACTTTAAGAAAGGTATTATTTCCTTTACATTGCCGTGCTGATTTTCTAAAGTCCGCTTTCACTGTAACTCAATCGATACAACTCAATATCTGGCCGTAATCTGCCAAACACGACAAAACGGGTATTTTGTTAGAACTAATGACCGGAGGCTTTTAAGCTCCGCAGAAAATAAATAACGATGATTAACTTTACGAAAATGCAAGGACTAGGCAATGACTTTGTCGTCATTGACGCCATTTCCCAGGATGTTGATTTAACACCAGAGCAAATCCGCTTAATGTCCAATCGCCATTTCGGCATAGGCTTTGATCAATTGCTATTGGTTGAGCAACCTAACAGCAGCAATGCCGATTTTAGATACCGTATTTTTAACGCTGACGGTGGTGAAGTCGCCCAATGTGGCAATGGTGCGCGGTGCTTTGCCCGTTTTGTGCATGACAAAGGTTTGTCAGCTAAAAATACCATTTGCGTCGACACCAATTCTGGGCAATTGATCCTGCATATTAATGACGATGGCTCGATCACCGTCAATATGGGCATACCCCGCCACGCGCCTTGGGAAATTCCTTTGCAAGCCGATCAGGAAGCCAAGTTTTATACCGTCCCGATCAATGGCACGGAGAAAGCGTTCGGCGCAGTGTCTATGGGCAATCCCCATGCGGTAATCCAAGTCAATGACATTAAAACCGCACAAGTCAAAGAAATTGGAGCAATGTTGGAAAGCCATCCGATATTTCCAGAACGCGCCAATATCGGTTTCATGCAAGTCATTGACCGCGGGCATATCAAACTTCGTGTCTATGAACGCGGTACCGCCGAGACATTGGCTTGCGGCAGCGGCGCATGTGCCGCCGTGGTGATTGGCATTGAACAACATTTGCTCGATCAAGAGGTCACCGCCGAATTGCCCGGTGGAGAGTTAAAAATCCATTGGGCGGGACGGGGTGAACCGGTCTTAATGACAGGGGCGGCAACATCAGTTTATGACGGCTATATCAATGTGACCGGCGAGCCACAAATTACCGAATTGTCAGAATCGCAAGTTGAGCGGTATTTACAAAAACATCCTGAATTTTTCAACGAACACCTGCATCTGCTGGAACAAATCCACATCCCGCATCCTAGCGGCAGTGCCGTTTCACTGATATCCAAACAATTGGAAATTTTTCGTAGCCGCCATCACGAAATGGAAAGCCAATTAACGGAACTAATCGACATCGCCCGCGACAATGACACGTCCATCCTGCGTATGCACAAACTTTCCTTGGCCTTGCTGGACGCCACCAGCTTAACAATAGCGGTCAGAAACCTGAATATTGTCTTATCTGAATATTTCATGACTGATTTTGTCGCGGTGCGGATTATCAAGGAACCACCTTATCCAGAATTGCCAGAATTGTTTATAGCCCCACATAGCGAGCAATTGCAGCCATTCAGCAAAGAACTGTCATCACAACTGCCTAGCTGCGGACGCCCTACGTTGGCACAAGCACGGGTGCTGTTTGGTGATGCGATTGCCGTAGACGTTAAATCCTGTGCGATTATTCCGATGATTTTTACTGAACTCGAAGGCTTGCTCGCCATCGGCAGCCGTGAAGATGACCGGTTTGTCAGTGGCATGGGGCATTTGTTCCTGACCCAAATGAGCGAATTGGTCGGCACCCGCTTTATTGCCCTATTAAAGCATTTTTGATATGCACAGCGATGCCGGACAAATGTTGACGGATTTTTTCACCCAGCTTACCGTGGAAAAACGCGCGTCCCTGCACACGGTCAAAAGCTATCGGCGCGACATCGCCCATTTAAACCGTTATTGCGCCGACAAGACCATTGCCCATTGGCACGAAGTCCAAGCCGCCGACATCCGCGCCCATATCGCCAGCCGCCATCGGAAAGGCATCTGCAGCAAAAGCTTGCAACGCGAACTCTCCGCCATCCGTAGCTTTTATCATTATTTGATGCAAAAAAACCACGCGCAGGGCAATCCCGCCCAACACGTCAAAGCTCCGAAGCAAGCGCGAAAATTGCCTAAAACTTTGGATGTTGATCAAGTTAAAGGATTATTGGAAGCAGGAACTAGCTCGGTGTTGGAAATACGCGACGTGGCGATGTTTGAATTATTTTATTCATCGGGTTTGCGGCTTAGCGAATTGTCCGCACTGAATTTAACGGATATTGACCTGACCGGACAATCACTGCTGGTGCGTTCAGGCAAAGGCGGTAAGTCCAGAGTGTTACCTGTAGGCAGTAAAGCAGTGGCGGCAATCGAAACCTGGTTACAACAACGGTCACAACAAACAACCATCTCCGAACCCGCATTGTTTGTTTCTTCACGCGGTACCCGTCTTGGCCAACGTAGCATCGAGCTCAGGCTTAAGCAATGGTGCATCAAGAAAGGTGTCGCTGAATCCGTCCATCCACATATGTTAAGGCACTCTTTCGCCAGCCATCTACTGGAAGCCAGCCAGGATTTACGTGCTGTGCAAGAATTATTGGGACATAGCAACATTAGCACGACACAAATTTACACGCATTTGGATTTCCGGCATCTTGCTGAAATTTATGACAAAGCCCATCCACGAGCCAAAAAAAAAGCGGAATAATTTTTGACCCGATAGGCAAAAAAAATAAAAACCTGCTACCATGTCATATATTTTTAAGATTAAAAGAGCTTTCAATATTTAGGTGGTAAACCTGATTAGTGGGGCTTTTTAATACTGCCAACGTAAACCGGAGGCACGATCAATCAATCCGTTTTTACGCGCATACTTCTTCAAAGGTACTGAAATGGCGGCAAATGAAACAACGCAAGATGTAAAATCAAAAGGGATACTGTGGGGCTTCGGGGTATTTATTTCTATTGTGTTGGTCGTGTTAATAGTCTTAGGTGCTTGGTGGGGGAGTGAGCCTGGGCAATTTAACATTATGGATGAAGCGGAGAAACGCGCCAAAGAAACCCACGAAACCGAAAATTTACCGCTGGGTTATGTTTATACCAACACCTTGGCGCATATCGCCGAAGTGTTGCTTCATAAACCCGGCGGTTACATCACTAACGACGTCGGCCCACCAGGTGTGTTCCTTGACAACGTCCCTAGCTGGGAATTTGGGGCATTGGTTATGCTGCGTGATGCTACTTCAGCATTACGGAACCACTTCGCAAGAGACCAATCACAGTCCGCCGAAGACCCTGATTTGGCGGTTGCTGAACCCTATTTCTATTTCGAAAACGATTCTTGGGCATTGCCTTCTACAGAAGCCGAATACGAAAAAGGCATTGAAGCCTTGCACAAATACATGACCCGACTTCAGCATTATGGTGGTGAAGTCAAAAAAGCCCAGTTTTATTCCCGTGCAGACAACCTTTGGCAATACACGGAAGTTGTGATCAAACGCTTAGGTGGCTATTCCACCCGCTTGACTGCGAACAGTTCAGGCAGCAACTTTGGCCCAGGCTTGTCAGAGGAGGAAAAAGAGCATGCCGCTCAACAAGGCACCCCTATTGCAAAAGTCCCTTGGTTGGAAATTGATAACGTCTTTTACGAAGCCCGCGGGGCGAGTTGGGCTTTATTACATATTTTGCGGGCGATTAAACATGATTTCCAAGACATCCTCTTAGATAAACGCGCCATGCGAACTGTTGATATTATGATCAAATCTCTAGAGAACTCATTGGAACCCATTTTAAGCCCGATGATTTTAGATGGTGGCGGTTATGGCCTGTTCGCCAACTATTCATTGACAATGGCAAATTATATTGCCCGTGCCAACGCCGCCGCGTTGGATTTGCGTGACATTATGAACAGAGGTTAATCAAATGGACGAAGAAATTAATGCCAATTTAAAACAACTCAGCACTTGGAAGCGCATATTTTTCATGCTGATTTTTTCAGTGATTGGTGAACTGATCAGATTGTTATTGTGGGCTGTTATCATCTTACAAGTCGCATCGACACTGCTAACAGGCAAACCCAACCAAAATATCCTTAATTTTGGGCGTAGTTTGTCCTTATACACTTATCATATTTTGCTATTCCTGACCTTCACTACAGAAATTATTCCGTTTCCGTTTTCCGACTGGAACATGACCACCGAGCTTCAAATCGCAGAAGCCGAAGCCACCAAAGTTAAAGAATAAAACATTATTCCCGTCTTAAAACGGGAGGCCTCATAAAAGTCCTCCTGTTTTACAGCCCGACTCACTTCAAAATCTCTTCCCATAAAACATTCAAGATTAAGATACATCAATGGCTTAGTCATACACCAATAATGCTACACATTAATTCTTTGCAACTATCTGCAAAAATGTATAAAAATTCCAAACCTAACGCGGTAATATTTCACTCAATACAAATACATATCGGCGATTAAACAACCGCTGACTAAAATTGCTTTAATAGATGTTGATCGGCTTCTAAATGGATAAACCATGAAACCCGCCCTTGCCGTTATTAACCAATGCTTATCGATTGCCAAGCTATTGGTTACAACATCCAAGTTTTGTTTAATTTTAACCTTAGCTGGTTTGTTAGGTGGAATCATAATATTAACTCCACTGGGTTTGTATCTTGAGGAAGAACTGGGTTTAACTTGGTTATTTTCCGTCAGAGGCTCAATATCGCCGCCCAAAGATGTCGTCATTATTAGTGTCGACCAAACATCAGCGGAAATTTTGCATCTGCCTGATGATCCTGAAAAATGGCCGCGCGATTATTATGCCCGTTTGCTAGACCGGATCAATGCACAACAGCCCGCCATTATTGCGCTGAATATGGTGTTCAATGAAAACCGCGATCCACAAAGTGACCAATTATTAGCAAAAGCCATTTCGGCAAATAACAACGTCATCCTCAGCAATTATCTCAAACATAAAATCATCCCAATGTCCGGCACAGACGATGCCGTCAGTTACGAAAGTATCTTTGAATCCATCGACACCATCAATGCCGCAGCAATTTGCGCCGCGCCTTTCTTAATCCCGAAAACATCTTCAACGGTCAAACAATTCTGGACTAACAAAGACAGTGCAGGTGACCTTAGGACTTTTCCAGACATTGTCTTCCAGAGTTATGTATTTAAAACCGCCTACCGCGACATCATGGCATTACTTAAGGCCATTAACCCCACGTTGGCGGCAAAATATCCAGCTAACTTCGTACAATTTGCCGATAATCAGACCATGCTTGACAATATCGAGCTTATCCAATCGGCGTTTGCAAAATTCAATCAAGATAGCGGACAACTCGAACCATTCATCGAAAAGGCCTCGTTTTCAGAAAAATCCAAACACTTGTTAAGTTCTTGGCTTGAATTGTTGCACAATCAAAAAAGCTTATATCTAAACCATTATGGCAATGTAGGGAAGATCACTACCGTTCCTTTTTATCAGGCACTTGAACAGCTTCAGCCTGAAATCGTGCGGGACAAAATCGTCATGATTGGTTTTTCTGAAACGATAGAACCGGAAAAAAACCTAGGGTTTTACACGGTGTATTCAAACGCAAACGGACAAACCACTAGCCCTATTGAAATTGCCGCCACTGCCGTCGGCAACCTAGTTGACAATATCTGGCTAAAACCGTTAAATCCCGTGTACCAATTTTTGCTGCTCTTGGCTTGGGGTTTTGTTTTATCTGTTTTGTGTTTATCCTGCCGTTTCCTTGTCAGCATCAGCTTAATCCTGCTGTTAAGCTCGATGTACCTTTATTTCGCTTATTACCAATTTGCCACCGCGCAAGTCTGGCTACCACTAATAATCCCTATTGGATTACAAATGCCGTTAATTTTGATTACCGCAGCCATCCTGTATTTTCGGCGCACCCAACAGGCAAAATGCAGAATGCAGCTAGCCCTAGAGCATTTGTTACCTAAGGAAATCGTCGACAGCATCCCCTACCAGCCTAAAAACCGGTTGATGCCCACCGGAGGCAGGCTCATTCAAGGCGTTTGTTTGGCAACCGATGTCAATGATTATACAAAACTATCAGAGTCTATGAAGCCAGGCTCCCTAATCGAGTTGATGAACGCCTATTTTGCGGACATATTTCCACTTGTGACTTACCACGGCGGATATATCACCGATTTGGCAGGAGATGGTATGTACGCCGTGTGGCTTAACACCGACCATAATAAACAGCCACATACCAACGCCTGTAATGCCGCGTTGGCCATTAAAGCCGCCGTCAGCCAATTTAACCAAACGGGGCGGCCTGCTCTAATCACACGTTTTGGCCTTGCTTACGGCGAAATCAGTATAGGTACTACCGGTGCAGCAGGACGCTATGTCTATCGTGCCATCGGCGATCCGGTAAATACTGCGTCACGGATTGAAGGGCTTAACAAATATCTGGAAACACATATTTTAGTCACCGCCGAGGTGGTTGATGAGCTAGATGGCTTTCTCTTTCGGGATTTGGGGCTATTTTTATTGAAAGGCAAATCCAACCCCGTCCATGTTTTTGAACTGATGATGGTGGAAACCCAGGCAAAAGTCGGTACACGCAGGCTAAATTCGGAATTCGCCAGAGCTTTGGGTTTGTTTAAAACTAAACAATGGACAAAGGCTTTGGCTGCTTTTGTGGTTATCAACAATGATTATCCCGCTGACGGGCCAACCCAGTTTTATATCCGCTATTTGCAATCTTTAGCAAAATTACCGGAAACATCGCCGCAAGCATCATCCCATGTCATTGACATAAGCCACGTCACTTTTTAGTTGTATTCTAAAAGCTAATATGATTCAATCCAATAAAGAGCCGCCAATAACTTTAGAGGGGGATTTGGACAGGACTCTTTAACTGAAAATAACAATAACGAATATGTTACATAGACTTAATTATTATTTTATCGTTATCTTGCTTGTGCCCTACTGCACACACGCAGCATTGACTTGTGAACGTTCAGTTGCCCAAATACTGTCAGCACAGGGTAAAGTCGATGCCCAAAGGTCGCAAGATACGATGTGGCTTAATGTCCACCAACAAGATGAACTTTGTCCGGGTGACAAAATCCGCACCGCGAAACGCAGCCGAGCAATCTTACGCTTAAGCAACGAATCGGTCATTACCCTTGAGCAAGCAACGACCATGTTGTTTCCTGAACCGGCAAGGAATGCCCCCGAATGGCTAGTCAGCCTCCTAAACGGAGCCGGCTTTTTCCGAAGCCGACAGCCTCAGCAATTGCACATCAATACGCCATTTATCAACGCCGTGCATGAAGGCACCGAATTTTTAGTCCGCGTCGATGACCAGCATACCGAAATTACCGTCTTTGACGGGCAAATCTCCGCTCAAAATCAAGCCGGGCGTATTCTGATAAAACCCGGTTTCGTTGGTATCGCCGCAAAAAATCAAGTGCCTCTCCTACAACCGCTGATGATCAGGCCGGAAGATGCCGTGCAATGGGCTTTGTACTATCCACCGATACTTGATCATAAAAAACCTAATTCGTTGCTTGGTGTTTTACCGACATTCCAGCATGAAGACAGCCATCAATTGCTCGATTGGCTCGATTCCGTCCCCAACATACACCGGAATGCATACTATTATTCACTGAAAGCGTGTTTGTTGTTGGGCGTAGGCCGTGTTGATGAAGTGGAGGAGCAGATAGGCCATCTGCTTAAGATAAATAACCAAAATAGCGACGCACTTGCCTTACAATCTGTTATAGCCGTCAGCAAAAACCATCAAGACGAGGCCTTGGCATTCGCCGAAAAAGCGGCGGCCATTAACCCACAATCGAGTATGGCGAAACTCGCCTTATCTTACGCCTATCAGTCTTTATTCAAACTCGAAGACGCTCTCAAAGCCTCAATAGAAGCCACCCAGCTATCCCCTGACAACGCTGTAGCTTGGGCAAGGCTGGCTGAACTTCAGCTTATGGTCGGAAATCGTGATGATGCCCTAGCGTCAGCCGAAAAAGCCCAAACCTTAAGCCCTACTTTGGCCAAGGTTCATATCGTGCTGGGTTTTGCACGTCTGGCGCAAATTAAAATTGGTGCTGCAAGGCACGCTTTCGATCATGCTGCAAAGCTAGACCCCTCAGACCCTCTGGCAAGGCTAGGCCAAGCACTCACCGACATCCGCATCGGCAAACTTGAACAAGGCAAGCAAACCCTTGAAATTGCCGCCAACCTTAGCCCAAATAACGCCATTGTCCGCAGCTACCTTGGTAAAGCCTATTACGAACTTAAAAATAAGGCCTATGCAGAAACTGAATTCAAAATAGCCAAAGACAGCGATCCTAAAGACCCAACCCCTTGGTTTTACGATGCTATTCTGAAACAAACCACCAACCAACCAGTCGCCGCACTGCATGACATGCAGCAAGCGGTGGCCTTGAATGACAACCGTGCCGTTTACCGCTCGCGACTATTGCTAGATCAAGATGCCGCTGTGCGAGGAACGAGTTTTGGAAGGATTTACAATGACTTAGGTTTTTATGAGGTGGCTAACCGCCAAGCCAGCAAATCCCTCGCCCTAGACCCCAGCAATTATTCGGCGCATCGCCTGCTAGCTGACAGTGCCGCCAACCAACCCCGCCAAGAGATAACCCGCTCCAGTGCCTTATTGCAATCGCAGTTATTCCAATCCATCAACCTCAATCCTATACAACCGCGCTTGGCTTATACCGATTTGAATATCCCTAAAAGTGCCGGACCGGCAGAGATTGGTTTTAATGAATATAACAAGGTTTTTGAACGGGACAATCTCCGCGTTACCAACACCACCACTTACGGCTCTAACAATACCCTAGGCAACGAAGCCGTCGTTTCAGGGATAATCAACAAATTCGCCTACAGCTTAGGTCAACTGCATTACGATACTGACGGTTACCGCGCCAATAACGGCATTAAACACGATCTTTACAACGCTTTTGCCCAGTATGAAATTTCGCCCAAATGGAACTTACAAGCGGAATACCGGCGGCGTGATACCGAGACCGGGGATTTAGAACTGGTTGGCCGAACGGATAATATCATCTCCCCCAACTATCAGCGCAAAATTGGCCAAGACACCTATCGGCTAGGCTCAAAATTCTCCCCTGCCGTGCATTCTGATTGGGTCTCGTCATTCATTTATGCCAAGCGCAACGAATTCTTGGATATAACCAAAGATTATGGATTCACTTATGACAACCAAAATTCTGGTTACCAACTGGAAACAGCTTATGTCTTCCGCCAAGAACGCTTCAACCTGATCACTGGGATGGCGCGTTATGCCTTTGACATAGAGGATGTAGTTGCCACGGATCATACTTTCTTATGCCAGTACGTAACTTGCGGCATCACGCAAAGCCTAGCCATACAAAATACGGGTTATTCCTATGCAAATATCAGGCTCTTGAATAGCCTGACCACCACCTTGGGATTAAGTTACGACAGCTACCGTGAAACCGAAGGCGGTAAATCCAACGTCGAACGCTTTAACCCCAAGTTCGGTTTGCTATGGCAAGCCAATGAGAAATTGCTGGTCCGCTTGGCGGTTTTCGATACGGTAAAATCACCGATCGTAGTCAATCAAGTCATCCAACCATTACAGATAGCCGGGTTTAACCAATTTTTTGACGACGCGAACGGTACTAAGTCTACCCAATATGGTATTGGTTTCGATTACCAGATAAACTCAAAATGGTACACTGGCATCGAGCTTTATAAACGCAATTTGGTTTTACCATTTGTTTACCACATCCATACGGATTATGAACAACGGCATGAAGACCTCTATCGGTTCTATGTCAACTGGACAATCAATAACAATTGGATAGCTAATTCTAGCTTCCGGCACGAAAGTTTCAACGGCGATAACATCATTAGCCCCAAAGCAGTCAATACTTCTTATCTCCCCACCAGCCTCCGATATTTCCACTCTAGTGGCTTTTTTGCCGAGGTACGTGGCACGTATGTCAACCAGCAAGTCGAGCATCCTGTGAATCCGAAAGAAGAGGAATTCGCCACCGATTTTTACTTAGTCGATGCTTCAATCGGTTATCGCTTACCCAAACAATACGGGATACTCAGCTTGGAAGCCAACAACTTGCTTGATAACCGTTTCAAATTCAGAGACCGCACTTTTCAAATCAACGAAAATCGTGTGTCTGATATAACCCCCGTGCAAACCTTGTTTGCCCGTTTCACTTTTAATTTTTAACCAAACCTATATCGAATCGAGGAGATTAAACATGGAAATCAAAACGCTAAGCCCCGAAGCCACTAAAGAAATTTTGGGCGACCAACTTACTTTCTTGGTGGCCTATAGCTCAACTGGCGATACGGTCATCTATGCGCCAGAGGGCAAAGAGCCAAAAGAAATGTCCTTCCCATTGGAATACCCACCTAATGAAATTAGGGGCATGACCAGCACCACGACCATCCGTGCAGGCGGTAAATGTGTAATTTACATGAACGGCAGACCCTATTGCATCCCTTGCCCATAAAAAAACACCACCGCCTAATTCGTTGGGCAAGCACACCATTGAAGACGTATTTAAAATTTATAAAAACCTAGTAGGACAAAACTCTGTGCAAGTTGATTACTCGGCTTGCCTTTATTTTAAGCAGTGTAGATCGGGCATGATGTATATCCTCCCCGCCTTCGTCAACTATCGGATTGTCGGATGGGCTGTCGGTTACATTAAGCCTTCCATGATTGCCGTGATTGGACGCCAGCGCAATGATAAGGCTGTAGTTCAGTAGCTGAGGAGCTGCACCGTCACCAAAAAATAAAGAAATGACCGAGCAAATCTTGCGAAAAAAAATCCTACATCGTATACTCTGATTTGGCTTACTTGATCAAGCTAGACACATCATTATAAAACTTTAGAGGTTATGATTATGAAATGGGAAACACCAAGCTTTACTGACCTGCGTTTCGGTTTTGAAGTCACTATGTATATCTACAACCGTTAATCAATACAACGGCTTGTTATTAAAAAAGGGGTTCATATATTGAACCCCTTTTTTTTGCTTTATATTTAGTCATTTGTTTTAAAAGAATAGGAGTTTGTCAAATGATGACTTTATTTTTTGTTGTGATTGCGGGGCTTATTTTAGCTAGCCTTTACCTTAATGCTAAGCAGCGTTCGCAGGTCAAATACTTAGAGCAATACCAATTCCACCCTGGCCTTACCCAAAAGTTTAAAAACAGGCATCCAGAACTGACGGATTACCAGCTAGAGCAAGTATTTCAAGGCTTGCGCGAGTATTTTTATTGCTGTGTCCTCGCTCGCCGAAAAATGGTCTCCATGCCGTCACAACTGGTTGATGATGCTTGGCATGAATTCATTTTATTTACCCGCCAGTACAATAACTTTTGCCAAAAGGTTTTCGGGCGGTTTTTACACCACATCCCTGCCGAAGCCATGAGATCGCCAACTCAAGCCCAAGACGGCATCAAGCGGGCGTGGCGTTTGTCTTGCAAACGCGAAGACATTAATCCGGCGCAACCTAATCGGCTTCCTATGTTGTTTGCCATTGATGCCGATATGGCGGCCATCGGTGGTTTTATTTACAGCTTGCAATGTGAACCTGGCGGCAGTAGCTTTTGCGTCAGCGACATTGGTTGCGGCGGCGGCTGCAGTGGCGATTCAGGGGGAAGTGACGGTGGTAGCGATGGCGGCTGTGGAGGAGGTTGCGGCGGTGGAGGCGACTAAGCGCTAATAGTCTTGACTTAAACCGTCCGCTGTCCAAATTTGTTTGGAGCGAAGCTGAAGTAGTCGAAGCGAACTGGCTGTTTATGGTAGATGGCCTCGACTTTGCTCAGCCGACGGTTTTGTTTAAATCAACAATATTGCAAAATGTATTGGCCTTTTTTGAAGTTTCACTGTTGATAGGGACGGAAGCAGAATTCGTTTAGCACTAAGTCCTAAAGATAAGCGATAATTATCAGCTAAACGATCACTTCTATCCTAACCTTTCCCAAAATGGCCAAACCATGAAAATTCGAGTTTTAGGTTCAGCAGCAGGCGGCGGTTTTCCACAATGGAACTGCAATTGCCATAATTGCCACCATATCCGCCACCAGCAAATGAACGGCACGGCGCGTACCCAATCGTCCATCGCGGTCAGCACCGATAACCGCAATTGGTTGCTGTTCAACACCTCACCCGACATCCGCGCCCAATTGGAAGCCTTCCCTTCCATTCAGCCCAAAGAGGGCATCCGCGACACGGGCATTAAGGCGATTATGCTGATCGACAGCCAAATCGACCACACCACAGGCATGTTGATGTTACGCGAAGGCAAACCGCTAGAGGTGTATTGCACGGAAATGGTCAGACAAGATTTAACCAGTGGCTTCCCGTTGTTCAACATGTTGGCGCATTACTGCACCGTCAACCATCATCCGGTACCGACTGACGGCAGCAGCTTCACTATTCCTGGTATTGACGATTTGCGTTTTTATACCCAAGCTTTGAAAAGCAAAGCTCCGCCTTATTCGCCACATCGCTACGACCCGCACGACGGTGACAATATCGGCGTGGTTATCGAGCAAAATTCTACAGGCAAAAAAGTCTTTTACTCACCGGGTTTAGGTGAAATCGAAGCGCATGTGTTAACCGCCATGCAAACTGCCGATTGTGTGATGGTCGATGGCACCTTCTGGACGAATGACGAAATGGTCACGCAAGGCATCAGCCAAAAACGCGCCCGCGAGATCGGGCATTTGCCACAGTCCGGCGAAGGCGGCATGATTGAAGTGCTGAACAACATCGGTGAAAAACGTAAAATCTTGATCCACATCAATAACACCAATCCAATTTTGGACGACGATTCCGCCGAGCGTCAGGAATTGACAGTGAATGGGATTGAAGTTGCTTATGATGGGATGGAAATTGATTTGTAGGTGAGGCCAAAATGAACGCAATAGTGCATAAACACCACGTAACTGAACCGGACTATTTGATCGGCGAAGCCGAAAGCGATTGCAAGCACGAGTATGTCGATGGCGATTGTTATGCGATGTCGGGGGCAAGCGAAAAGCATAACCGCATTACCGGCAATATATTCTTTCAGCTTCGGTTGGCAACTCGCGGACAAGCGGGCAGATGCAGCGTATTCACCAGCGATATGAAATGCCGCGTTGAAGAAGGCCGATTTTATTATTACCCCGATGTGATGCTGGTTTGCAATAAAGACGACAACGCGGAGTTTTACAAAGAGCAGCCTTGCTTTATCGCGGAAGTGCAATCCAAAAGCACTGAGCGGGTAGACCGCCATGAAAAATGGCAGGTCTATTCAAAAATACCCAGCTTACGTTATTACCTGCTCGCCGATTCGCGGCAACAAAAAGCCGAATATTTTCGCCGTGACGACAACGGGGATTGGCAAAGCGGCATTTTGTCTGACAAGGAAACCTTAGGGATTATCTGCGACGGCTACCACGTAACTTTATCTTTGGCGGATATTTATGAGGATGTGGTTTTTTAGCAAAATTAAAGTTATCGTCTTGATTAACCTATCCACAAATGCTTTCAATTTACTCCCAACATAACGCCATATCAACACTCAATACCTACGACCTGGAAACACCATGAGCGATAACGACAATAAAGCATGGACAAAAGAAGAATTTGAAGCCGCCCTGCGCGGTATGGAAAAGTATTATCACATCCACCACCCCTACCACATTCTGATGAATGAAGGGAAATTGACCAAAGCGCAATTGCAAGGCTGGGTTGCCAATCGGTTTTATTATCAGGTGTCTATTCCGCTAAAAGATGCCAATATCCTTGCCAATTGCCCTGACCGCGAAACCCGTTCGCAATGGATACAACGCATTTTGGATCATGACGGGCATCCTGGCGACACTGGCGGTATCGAGGCATGGATTCAATTAGGGATTGCAGTGGGTTTGACGCGCGAGGAAATCACGTCATTAAAACTTGTGTTACCAGGTGTCCGTTTCGCCGTGGATGCTTACGTCAATTTCGCTCGCCGCGCAGAATGGCATGAAGCGGCAAGTTCATCGTTAACGGAACTGTTCGCTCCCAAAATCCATCAGCAACGTTTGGACAACTGGCCTGAGCATTATCCGTGGGTGGATTTGGAAGGCTACACGTATTTCCGTAAACGCCTAACAGAAGCCCGCCGCGATGTGGAACACGGTTTGGCGATCACCTTAGATTGGTACAAAACCCGCGAACAACAAGACCGCATGGTGCAAATCTTAAAGTTTAAATTGGACGTGCTATGGACAATGGCAGATGCGATGTATATGGCTTACATCCATAATATGCCGCCGTATTTCAATATCGAGCAATAATTCGCGTATAAGTTGTTTACAATTTTGCAGGAGTACAAAACAGGTTTTGTACTCCTGCATATAACTGCATCCCACATATAACTTGATTCGCTGTCCGCGTGGGACGGATAAACAAATGCGGCAAGCCTAAATTTAGGCAATAAAAAAAAGGCCGGATTTGCAACAAATCCGGCCTTGTTAAATGAAACCTGTTATTCGCCGAGAACCAAAGCTTTTACTCTTGCATTCAGTCGGCTTTTGCTACGCGCAGCCTTGTTTTTGTGGATGATGCCTTTAGTGACGGCAGAATCAATAATTGGCACGGCAGTTTTGAATGCCGCTTGCGCTTGGTCTTTATCACCCGCCCTTACTGCGGCAAGTACTTTTTTAATGAATGTACGCAAGTTGCTGCGTTGTCCTGCGTTGCGAACACGGCTTTTTTCCGCTTGTTTCGCGCGCTTTTTAGCTTGTGCTGTATTAGCCATGGTGTCTCGGTTCGAATCTGGTTTAAGTATGAGCCGTGCATTATCTTTTTAAATGCTATTATTGTCAAACTTTTTAGCGAGTTACGGACACAGTTTGAGTAAGCAACTTTTTAAATCCACCGCCATAGTCAGCGTCCTTACATTATTCTCCCGGTTACTGGGTTTTGTCCGCGACATGTTGATTGCGCGGTTTTTTGGTGTAGACATAGCGACGGATGCGTTTTTTGTCGCCTTTAAAATTCCTAATTTCCTGCGTCGCCTGTTCACCGAAGGCGCATTCGCCCACGCTTTCATCCCTGTACTTGCCGAATACCAAGCGCAAGACGATGCCGCCGTTGTCTGCCAATTCCTAGGCAAAGCGGCTGGATTATGGACGTTTGTGCTGCTAATGTTAACCGCTATCGGCGTGTTGGCCGCCCCTGTATTGATTTTGTTGCTCGCGCCAGGTTTTGATTGGCAAGGCACACAACACGAATTAGCCGTGGAGATGTTGCAAATCACCTTTCCGTATTTGCTGTTTATCGCCTTGGTGGCCTTGGCGGGGGGCATTTTAAACGCTTACGGACAATTCGTCATTCCAGCCTTAACCCCTGCCTTGCTCAATATCAGCATGATTGCGGCGGCGATGTGGCTCGCGCCAATGCTGGACGAACCCGTCACTGCTTTGGCGTGGGGCGTATTGATTGCCGGATTCACGCAACTTTTACTGCAAATACTCCCGCTAATTCGGTTGGGTTTATTGCCACGCTTACAATTGGATTTTCATGATGCGGGGGTTAAACGGCTATTCAAACGCATCGTGCCAGCCATTTTCAGCGTCTCCGTTACGCAAATCAATTTATTGCTGGACACCTTGATCGCCTCGTTTTTGACCGTCGGCAGCGTCTCGTGGCTATATTATTCCGATAGATTGGTCGAGTTCCCGCAAGGCTTATTAGGCTTGGCTTTAGGTACGGTAATTTTGCCGCAACTTGCTAAACATCACGCCCAAGATGATCACGCTGCCTTCTCCAATTCATTGGACTGGGGATTGCGTTTGGTATTTTTGACGGGCATTCCAGCAACTATAGGCCTTATCCTATTAGCCGAACCGATGCTGACGACCCTATTCCAATACGACGAATTCACCCATACCGATGTGCAACTGGCGGGACAAAGCCTGAAAGCCTACGCGCTGGGTTTACTGGGTTTTTTGATGATTAAGGTTCTAGTGCCAGGCTTTACTGCGCGGCAAGACATGGTCACCCCATTGCGTTATGGCATTATCGCAATGCTGATTAGTTTGGCAGGCAATGTCCTAGCCCTGCCCTTTGCCCATGCAGGTTTGGCTTTAGCAACTTCTTTAGGCGCGATCATCAACGCCTTGCTCTTATTCATTAAGCTACATCAAAAGCGCGTCTACCAACCCGCACGGGGCTGGTCGCTGTTTCTGTTCCGTGTGCTGCTGGCAAGTGCGGCAATGTCCGCCAGCCTGTATTACCTTGTCGATGTTGAGGCATGGCAATACTGGCACACCAGCGAGCGGATTTTGCAATTGGGCAAATTTATCGCCATCGGTATGGCAATTTATGCCGCAAGCTTGTTAATTACAGGGCTAAGACTGCGGCATTTAAGTGTTCCGCATGATAAGATAAATGATTTTTCAACACCCAGATTGCCGTTTTGACACATGCAATTAATTAGAGGTTTGGCACATATAAAACCGTTCGTGGACGGTTGTGTGCTGACGATAGGCAATTTTGACGGCTTGCATTTAGGCCACCGCGCGGTTATCAAAAAACTGGTGGCGCGTGGCGAAGCCTTAGGCTTGCCTGTGGTCATTATGATTTTTGAACCACAGCCGCTAGAATATTTTTTAAAGGACAATGAACCGTCACGCCTCAGTGCTTTACGCGACAAAGCCATCCAATTCAGTGGTTTGCCCGTCGACTATTTGCTGATCGCGCGTTTTAATCGCCAATTCGCCAATGTCGATGCCGAGCAATTTGTCGATGAAATTTTACTGAAAAAACTCAATATCAAACATTTAGTCATCGGCGACGATTTCCATTTTGGCAAAGCACGGCGCGGCAATTTTAATTTGCTGAAAGAAAATGGCCGAAAGCATGGCTTTAGCGTAGAAGATACGGGCTCGTATTTGGTCGAAGATTGCCGCGTCAGCAGCACCTTAATCCGCGACGCACTGGCAGCGGGCGATTTGGCGCAAGCGGAACGATTATTAGGACACAGTTATTCGATTTGCGGACGCGTCGCCCACGGCGACAAACGCGGACGTACCCTAGGCTATCCAACCGCCAACATTAAACTGTTCCGCAAAAACACGCCCGTCAACGGAGTGTTCGCCGTTACCATGACGGGCATTGATGACCAACCTGTCTACGGCATCGCCAACGTCGGCACTCGCCCGACCGTCGATGGCAGTTCCAAAGTGATACTGGAAACGCATTTGTTTAATTTTGACCGCGAGATATACGGACGCTACGTAGAAGTGCATTTCAAACAGAAAATCCGCGATGAAATGCGGTTTGCGTCGGTGGAAGAATTAAAAGCACAGATTATTGATGATGTAAAAGTAGCAAAATCGTTTTTTAGCAATACTCTTAACCCATTGTAATTAAAAAATAATTTGTTCTATATCCCAAATACAACTTTTTAGGTTTGGAGAAGAAAATGATCGCATTAAGACAATTTAAACGTGAGCCTAACGTTCATAGACTTGTGATTGATATTCCTGACATCCTTAAAGAGTATAAATTTTTGGAAATCATCCTTTTATATAAGGATGTGCCTAAAAGCGATAAGCTAGCTAAAATCGAGCAATTAAAAAACTGCCAGACAGACAGCCTATTTTTAGCTGATCTTCACGCTATAAGTGATGATTTTACTCATCTCGATAATTAGACTTGGTAACATGCTTAACCCTCTTACACATTTTCACTGCCCTGATTGTAATAGACTTGTATTAACAGGCAGCAGCTTATGTAAAGTTTGTGGTCAAAAGTTTAAGGGCGGCGTTCCTAAGCCATGCGCCCTTTGTTTAAATTTTAATGAATTGAAACGCTCTCACGCTATTCCCAACTCTAGCTTTAAAAAAATCTTTCGCGGTCGCCATGCCAAAATCGTAACAAACGACACCGAAACTGATGGTAATCGTACTAACGATAGCTGGAAAACTCATCAACTTTGCAATGAATGTGAGCAACATCTGAACTCATCTTATGAGGGATATTCATTATTATTTTTACGTGGAGAAAAAGGCAAGAAAACAGAAAGTGAAAACCACATTTCTTTTAGTGAGTTAAAGATAGAAAAATTACAATTATTCTTTTTATCTATTTTTTGGCGAGCGGCTAATTCAGAAGATGAGGCATATCGTGAGATGTATATACCTGAACCTTGGAATAATGAACTGCGAGAATACATTTATAAAAATCAATTTGTTCCACTAAGCTTGATGACTGTAAAAATCTCTCGACTAACTTTTAGAGGAAAAAAAGAAGGTGAAGCTCAAGTGATACTAAATGGAATAGACATGTTTCGACATTAAAAAACAATCAGTTAGCCAAATAGAAATTCCACAACCCAGCACAGACACCAAGAATTTCATTATAAAAATCAATATCATGGATACGAAGCCTATCAGAAAGAATA
>Ga0247839_1000247_pt1 | contig 95727 bp, 71 predicted proteins | sample LaCruzMarch2015__6_FD_192405 | JGI IMG/M metagenome (GOLD analysis project Ga0247839, IMG submission 192405) | Freshwater microbial communities from meromictic Lake La Cruz, Castile-La Mancha, Spain - LaCruzMarch2015_16m | ecosystem: Environmental > Aquatic > Freshwater > Lake | place: Spain...
TGGCTTAAAGGTCTTGGAAAGTAACATTATTATTATCCAAAGTAGTGGAGTAAAGTATATGCAGTAATCGTTTGATTATGTAGAGATAAGAAAAATTGCTTTGGATAATATTTTACTTTGGATAAGAGAACCTATAATCTTCGAAATAACATTTTTTGAGACATGTACCGCCTTTAAATACCAGAAATTCTTTCGCCCATGAAGTTTTATAAAGTTCATTCAGGAAATGACCTAACACCCAGTTTTTATCAATTGTATCCGGTGGAACACCAGCTTCTTCCGCTTTTCTTATTATTTCGTTTTGTAAAATCATTAGTACATTTTGTTGATTATTGATAACAGGTTTTCTTGTGGAATATTAATTCTAATTTTCCATTTGGAATTAAATGCACCCAAGTCAGTTCCGAAAGGGTCTAGCAGTGTATATCGCTTATTCACTAGCTTTAAAACCTCAGTCCTGAATTTTGACAAGTTTGCCATTTCGAACAACTCAGATAAAAACGCTATTCGCTTCAAAACTGATAAATTGTCCATTTGCAATCCATACGAAATTAGCTTTGAACAACTAATCTTTGCTTTAAACAATGCCCTGATTAATTCTTCATATCCACCTGAATGCTGTGGTTGATCAAAACAATCCAATAAGGTTTTTTCGACATCCGTTATTTTAAATACTTCATTACCGTATCCCATATTGGAAATTCCAGTGAACTTAGCGTGTTTTATCGTAACAAATTTATAACGAACGCTGAAAACCTTAGTGTCCTTTTTTTGTGTAACAGATTGAGAGTAAATAACATTTGGTATTTGCTCAGTAAGTTGGTGTAAATTTAGCGCAGACCAATAAGCAATCGCACTATCCGGAAGTAAGTAATTGGCAATTATGTATGAATTTCTGAAATTTCGGACACAATATAACCCTTTTTCAATTCTTGAAAGATGTTCTTTGGTAACTAATCTTTTCAATATGGGTTTAAATTCAGCATATTTTTTGTCTGATAATAATTCGAGCGTTTCAATACTAAAGATTAACAGCTCATTATCAGCTATTAAATTCATAATTATGGAGTCATAATTAGATAAATTGCTTTGGGAAGATAGTTTGCTATTCATTACATTTTGTATTTAAATAAGTTGCAAATATAGCACTTTTCTGCATACAAAATGTAATAGCCGAAAAATTGTTTTAAATAAATTTACTGTTAAAGAATTAATACGATTCAATATCATAGAGTTTGAAAATGTCGTCGCCGATTTGAGCGGTGAAGAAGGTGTTTGGGACGTCGGTTTCGAATTCGTAGATTTCACTCATTTGTTCTACATAATTGTGGATTGCATACTCTTTAATGAGGGTGATGGTGTTGCCTCCAAAACCACAACCAGTGGCACGGAAACCTAACACATCAACGAACTTCTCTGCCTCGGCTTGAATAATCTCAATTTCGGGCGGGATTATCGACGGTAGTTCTTCGTGAAGTAGTCTGTGATTCTGGTTGATTAGCTTTCCTAATTGGATTGTATCCTGTTTTTCTATCGCTGTTTTGGCTTCCTCTATTAATTGGTTTTCTAATGTATTGTATTTTTCCAAAGCAATGCTGTTTTGCTTCATAAGCTGTGCAAGTGGTGATTTGTCAACAACGTGAGGTGTGTGCGTATTTGTAATTACCAAACTGTATTTGGGTTCACAATCAGATTGTATTTCAGTTTGATTTGAAGTATTATTGAGGGCTAATTGTTCATTAAGAGCAAAAGCTGTTAAAGCTTCAATATGCTGACCAGCATATTCAGTATCTGAGAGATTACCCCAAACAAAGATGTCGAAACCACAGGAAATATCAACACCCTGATTTATGAGCTGAACATAGCTGTTTAGTGCAAACTTCATCCATGATTGTTCTTTGTTTCTGTTCAGTTGCTTTTTCTCGAAATATTTTGGTTTATGTTGACTTAATGACCAAAAGCCATATAGCTGTTCATCGTTTTTTGAAATCAACAAATATACTCCGTGCGAAAAAACACAACTAGTTGACGTTTCTTTGAATGATCTTAAATTTTCTCCAATCAGTGAGAATTGCTCTGGTTTGAAATAAGCTGCTTCGGCATTCTTTTTAAATACAAACTGAAATGCTTCTTTTAAATTTTCGATATTCATTTTTAGTAATAAAACTCTTTAAACTGATAACAATGAATCAAAATTCACTAAAGTTGTTGCAAAAAAAGAATGCCTGAAATTTTAATTTTTCAGACATTCTGTTTCAACCTAAAAAAACTATGTTGTTAAACTAAACCTAATTCCGCTTTAAACGGCGTTTGAATACTATTAAATGTTTCACTTGGGCCTGCTGGAGGCGCTGCTGATTCCAATGCTAATGAAATTTCGTTATCGAGCGGAATCCAGTCAATACGTGGTACGATATATTTTTTCTTTTTCATAAGTATTATTATTTTACCGCAGAGAACGCTGAGTTTTTCACAGAGAACACAGAGATTTCTCTCCGCGTATTCTCTGTGTTCTCTGCGGTTAATTTTTTATTTTACAATAACTCTTGTTGATTGATTATTCACTTTTACCAAGTAAACGCCGGCAGCGAAATTATTATTCCGTGTTTCATGTTTCGCGTTCAAGTTTCCGTTTTCTATCAATTGACCCAAAGCATTGTATATAGTGTAATTGCTGTTTGGTTTGGCAATGATGGTGATTTTGTTCTGTGTATTTACAAATACCGAAATTTGTTCACCTGCCGTATTAATTGTACGGTTTGAAACATTTGTCACTTTGAAAATCAAACTGAAACGACTCTCGTTATTCAACGTTGCTGTGGTGATACTGAAAACATATTCTGTTCCAGGTGTTAGCTCAGTTTCGATGTTTTCCTGATTGTCGCGCAGGAAAACTTTTGCTCCTTCTGGCAGGTTGTTTAGTTCCGTAGCTTTGAACTTCAAGGTTGCAGCAGCATTCAAACTAAACCCTAATGGCAATTCGGTATTATCGCCAATTATATTTAATCCGTTTATCACTAAACGTTCATCGTTAGCTTTGCTATACAAATCGGGCACAATACCACTGTTGTTCAACATCTTAGGTGAATCGTAAGTATCGTAATTGTTGCTTGCTGCAGCATCCTGATAAACAAGCATTTCATCACTTTCACTTCCATTAATTAGTTGTAAACGAAAACTCATGCTTACATCCCGTTTCGGTGCTTTCATCAGGTTACCGTTATCGTCGCGGTGACTACGCATGGAATTGGTGAAGTTCATGGCTGTAGAGGCGATACCACTTTTCACACGGACCCAAAATGCTTGTGTAGACGGAATGTAACGCGTTATAGTGGTGCTTACAGGAAGCGTTCCGTTACTTACTACATATGTTGATCCTGCACCATTCCATGTTACAAATGTATAGCCACTTGCGTTGTTTTGGGTACGATAATAGTAGGAGTTATCCAAATTTGTATTGGCAGCAGCCACCAAAGTCCAGTCGATATAAGAAGGATACGGATTACCCACGAGATTAAATCCTTTGCCTTTGGCATCATTACGTGTGAGGTTGAAGTTGGTAGTGATATTACCATCGTTGGGTATACCACTAAATTGTACTATGCCGCCTGCATTGGTTTTTGCAATGTAGCCTTTTCCGACTTCCATGTTTGTTCCATTAGCTAAACCTTTCCAATAAACAGTAGAACTGCCTGATTGTCCAGCAGGGTTATTATTGCCAGCTTCTACATATTCGTAATAATAATCCATATTATTCGATGGCGAAGGGGCGCTCGCAACAGGACTCGTTACATACCAATTGCGGGCAGAACCAAGATATTGTTGCGCAGTAATATTTCCACTGTATGTTCCACTATTGAGCATTGTAGCTGTACCGGTAGCATCGCTTTGTAGCGTAATGCCGTTGGTGGCAGTTAATGTTTGTCCGCTATTTACGGTAAGTTTAGTGCCAGGGGCAACGGTGATAGAATTTACTTTTGTATTTGAACTCACAATACATTCTCCACTTGACACATCCGAGGACTCGTAAGTTCCTAGATCAACAGTAGTATTCCATTTACGTGAAATCATTGCCAAATCATAACTATCAACTACAGCAGTATTATCGCCAATATTTATACAGGGTGAAGCAGAAGCAAGTGAATAATCCAATGCATCCAGCGTGGTAACATCTGCAACATAACCAACAGAAGCTCCAACATTTTTAAAGTTCGGACCGACAGCGTTGTTGTTTGTCTGATTTAATACGATTGTGTTTAACGCACCTGTAAAACTAAGATCTGATGCAACATGATGAACGTTTGTTGCCGGATTGGGTAACCCTCCAATACTTGAAAGAGAATTATCAAAACTGTTTCTATTGTTCCACACAATGCAATTAACCAATGAGCCACTTGAGCCCAAAAACATTACTGTTCCAGCACCATCAGCTGTTCTTGCACTCTTGTTGTTTACAAAAGTACAATTATAAAAATTGCATGTACCTAAGTTACCAACTACCGAAGCCTTATCTGCAGCTTCGTTATTCTCGAACAAACAGTTATAAAAAGAGACACTGTTACCCGCTACCAAACTAATTGTTCCATTATTTCCTGTGGATCTATTGTTTCTAAAAATACAATTACGAACAATCATATTTTGTGAAAGTGAGCCTGAAAAGGATATAGCTCCACCAGCATTGGAAGTTCCATTTTGAAGTGTAAAACCATCTAATATAAAATTTGTAGCATCACCCGTAGACCCAACCAGAAAGTGTCTGGAATTAGTTGCTGTTCCGGTATTATTTAAAATGGTTTTATTGGTAACCCAGTTGCGGTCTGTTACCACGGTTTCAGTTCCAACAAAGCCACCATAGATTGAAATCTTTGTTGTAACAGATGCTCCTCCTGCTATTTGAGTATAAGTGCCTGCTTTCACCCATACCTCATCACCATCTGCTGCAATCGTCATTGCTTGTGCAATGGATTGTTTAGGGCTGGCCCAGCTTAAACCAGTATTTGCATTTGACCCGGTTGTCGTTACATAAATTGTTTTGGCGGAAAGAGAAGTACTTAAAACCATAGAGAAAGCCATCGCTAATAGAATTTTTGAATAGTTTTTCATATACATACTTTTAATTATTTTTTGAAATATCTAACAAATACATTCAAGACATCGTTGATTATCAAATAATTATCTTGATACTCTGTTTGATAGGCTCTTTATTCACGTTTAAAATGTAGATGCCAGATGCTGGAATGTCGATTGTTCCATTGACCTCTATCGTTTTTATCAAAATTACTCTTCCTTCTAAAGAGATTAATTCTACCTTTGTTTTTTCAGAAAGACCATGAACAGTTATTTTTTTATTTAGTACAGACACCCATAATGTGTTTTTATCAATAAGATTATTTAATCCTGAATACTGCATTTGCTGGTTTTCATAACAACCCAAATCCACTCTCCCACCAAATATTCGGGATTGTTTTGCTAAATCAACATTATTTTGAACCTCTGAATCAATGCCAGCATTTACACATGTTGAATTATCTGAAAGCGAATAATCCAATGCATCCAGTGTGGTTACATCTGCAACATAACCAACGGAAGCTCCAACATTTTTAAAATTCGGCCCCACAGCGTTGTCGTTTGTCTGATTTAATACGATTGTGTTTAATGCACCTGTAAAACTGAGATCTGATGCAACATGATGAACGTTTATTGCCGGATTGGGCAGTCCTCCAATACTTGAAAGAGAATTATCAAAACTGTTTCTATTGTTCCACACAATGCAATTAACCAATGAGCCACTTGAGCCCAAAAACATTACTGTTCCAGCACCATCAACTGTTCTTGCACTCTTGTTGTTTACAAAAGTACAATTATAAAAATTGCATGTACCTAAGTTACCAACTACCGAAGCCTTATCTGCTGCTTCGTTATTCTCGAACAAACAGTTATAAAAAGAGACACTATTGCCCGCTAACAAACTAATTGTTCCATTATTTCCTGTGGACCTATTGTTTCTAAAAATACAATTGCGAACAATCATGTTTTGTGAAAGTGAGCCTGAAAAGGATATAGCTCCACCAGCATTAGAAGTTCCATTTTGAAGGGTAAAACCATCTAATATAAAATTTGTAGCATCACCCGTAGATCCAACCAGAAAGTGTCTGGAATTAGTTGCTGTTCCTGTATTATTAAGAATGGTTTTATTAGTAACCCAGTTGCGGTCTGCAAGTGCTATTTCTGTTCCGGCAAAGCCACCGTAAATTGAAATGCTTTTTAAACTTACGCTTATTCCGCCAGCAGCTTGAGTATAAATGCCTGCTTTTACCCAAACATCATCTCCTTCTACTGCGATTAGCATAGCTTGTGCAATGGATTGTTTTGGACTCGCCCAACTTAAACCAGTATTTGTATTTGACCCGGTTGTCGTTACATAAATTGTTTTGGCGGAAAGCGTAGTGAATAAAGACATAGCAAAAGCCATTGCTAAAAGAATTTTGGAGTAGTTTTTCATTTTCATAAATATTATTGTAGAAGATTCCGGTTCAAAAGTACACAAAACTGGATATTAATATTTATCAAAAAGAAGCTATTTTCTATCAATTTTGAACAGAACTTACCATTTTATTTCAGATGGTAATATGCCGAAGTATTCTTTAAACACTTTGGTGAAGTATGAATGTGAACTGAACCCTACATGATAGTAAACTTCAGAAATATTGTATTTCCCTGTAGTAATGAGTTCTTTGGCTTTGTTTAATCGTATTCCTTTAATAAGATCCGATGCTGATTTACCAGTAGTTGCCAAAAGTTTCCGGTGCAATTGCATGCGGGTCATTTTTACATTATCCGCCAGCTGATCTACCCCAAAATAGGCATTGTCAATATTTTTTTCAACAATAGAAATTAATAGGAGTAAAAACTGCTTTTCACCTTCATCTTGCTGATGCTCAATTTTGGTCTTTATTTCATTTTTGGTAAGCATCTCCCTTGATTTGAGAATATTAGATATTTTCAGCAAAAGAATAGATGATACAAAAGGTTTTTGAATCCAGTCGTGAATCCCTTTTTCATATCCTTCCTTTTGAAGTAGATGTCCATCATTACCCGTTATTATAATGATTGGAATATGAGTAGTTCTTATGTCTTTTTTAAGTATATTAGTTAATTCAATTCCATTCAATTTTGGCATGGTAATATCCATCAAAATTAAATCAGGTATGTATTGCAGCGCCATTTTTTTTCCTTCTACACCGTTATCGGCATGCCAAACGGTATAAAATGGCTCAAGAATCATTCTCAAATAATCCTGAACATCTTTATTATCTTCTACAATTAATATTGACAATTTATCAACTTCTTTTTCTATATCAATTTCTTCTTGAGTAATTTGCTCTTCATCAATAATCTCCGATGCTGGATATGCCGAACGATTAATTGGGAAAATGATTGAAAACTGTGCCCCAGTTCCTTTTTTGCTAGTAGCAATTATTTCTCCCTGGTGCAACTCTATAAGTTTTTTGGATAAGGTTAAGCCGACACCGGTTCCAACTGTACTAATATCACCAACCTGATAAAAAGGGGTAAATATCTTATCCAATTCATTCAGATCAATACCCATACCGGAATCACGAACAGAGATACAAATTTTGTATTCATCTTGCATTTCTACGAAAATATAAATATCACCTCCTTCTGGCGTAAATTTAAAGGCATTTGATAAAAGATTAGTAAGAATAATCTCAATTTTTTCTTTATCGTACCAAGCATCAATATTTTCAAAATCACTTTGTAGTTGATAGTTGATTTTATTCTGAATAGCATGTATTTCGAAAGTTTTCTTAATTTCAATAAGGTCAGCCATTAAATTCCGTTTTCTTATAACAAAAGGATATTCGTTTTTATCTATTTTGCTTAAATCGAGGTATTTATTTACTAAGCGCAATAATCTTTCTGAAGATTTTCGAACTGTTTGAAGTCTTTTAACAACAAATTCATTTAATGTTGTATCAGCCAATAATTCTTGAATGGGTGAAACAATAAGGGTTAAAGGCGTACGAAGTTCATGGGTTAACTCTATAAAAAACTGCATTTTACCCTCGTTAATTTGCGACTCTTTTTCTCGCTCTAAATGTTCAATAAGTAAATTTCTTTTTAATTGAACATATAGGTAATAACGATAAATCAGCCATAAAACAATTGATAAATAGATAAGGTAAGCCCATATTGTATTCCAAGGTGCAGAGCCGATTATAATCTTTATAGATGTCGGATTTTCATTCCAAATACCATCGTTGTTACTTGCTTTTACATAAAAAGTATAGGTTCCACTTGGCAATGAATTATAAGTGGCATATCGTTGATTCGGTTTTGTTGTAATCCATTCCTTATCATAACCATCTAATTTATAAGCACATTTATTTTTCGCTGGATTGTTGAATTGCAAATTGGCAAATTCCAGTGTAAGATTATTTTCGTAGTATTTAAATTTAATTTTTTCTGTTAAAAACAATGCTTTTGAAAGTAGTACTCTTCCGTTAATGGTATCGCCAACCTGAACTGGTTTGTTCGAAATGGAAAGTTGTGTAATTAATACATTTGGAAGAAATCGGTTGGTTTTAATTTTTTGTGGATCGAAATATTTAATGTCGTTAATACCTGCTACATAAATCAACCCATTTTTGTCTATGCAGGCTGCTTCGTTGAGTGAATTCTGTATATAACCATCAGAAATATCGTATTTTCGGGATGTATTCAATTTTCTGTTCCAATAGATCAAACCCGCAGTAGTATTTAACCAAAGATTTTTCTGAAAATCTTCTTTAATGGATTGAATTCGTGGACTTTTAAATTCTCCAATTTGAGCAACTCTATTTATTTTTGACGAATTAGGTGCTATCGAATACAATCCGCAATCTGTTCCAAACCAAAGCAAAGAATCGGATGATCTGAAAACGCACCAAATATGACTGTTAGCAAGACTATTTGACTCGTTTTTATCGTAATTTATAAAATTGGAATTATTATCTTTGTTAGTTATTTTAATGGTTTTAAGCCCATTGCTCCATGAGTACAAATGAATCTGTTTAAAATAAGGATCGAGATATGCTTTAAGCGACTGTTTAGTTTGGCGATGAACGTTGAAATCCATTTTATCTCCCTTTTCGTCAATAATAATGTATCCATTTGATGTTGTTACCCAAAAACGATGAAATTCATCTTCTACAACCGAAAAGATAATGGTCTTCATGTCTTCAGGATAGTTCTTCTGTTCAGAAATACAATTAATTTTCATATTTCCAATGAAAGGGTTTCCTTCTACCAAGTAGAGTCCTTGATGACCACAAATCCAAATCCTTTTTTTAGAATCTTCAAAAGTAGAGTAAATTAACCGAGATTGAAGGGCTTTACTTTGATTTCTAAAATAATAACAGGGGGTATTTTTATTCAAATCTCTCACTATCAACCCACTCGATTTTGTGCTAATCCATAGAAAATGATTAGAGTCAACCATAATATGAAGTACAATATCTTCTAATTTAGATTTAGTACTGGGCTCAACAACAGTTAATGTGTTAAACAACTTTGCCTCTAAATCAATTTTTCCAAGACCTCTATTTCTCGAACCCATCCAAAGCGTATTACTTTGATCGACATACAAGCTAAAAAGTGAATTGTTATAAAAAAAACTGTCGCTTGTAATTAAAAGCTCTTTAAACCCCTCGAAATTATCATTCTTCCATTGAAATAATTTATTCCCGAGGTTTAAAATAAAATTTCTATTCCGATCTTGTGTGAGAATAACATCCAGATTATTAAATGGTAATTGAAATGAAAGTTTTTGAAAATGATAACCGTCTTTAGTCAAATAAAACCCATCATTTGTTATAATCCAAACGCTGTTGTTTGAATCAGCATATATAGTTTTTATCACTATATTTTTAAATGTATTTTCTTCTCGAATCTCATATTCATTGCCATTATTATTTAAAACTAATAACCCATAAGGAGTTCCAACCAACAATCTTCCCTGATGAAGATCAACGATTTTAAAATTTCGAGATTGCAGTTTTAATGGGATATTAATCGGAAATGATTGTTTAATGATAAGGTTCTCGGAGTTTGTATTGTCAGGTTTTTTTAATCTATATATAAATTCATTAGTTACTGCCCAAATATCAGCCTCTTTAGTCAATAAAAAATATGAAATATCATTTGTAATAGCTTGATTTTTATTTTTTTCAATTATACTAAAATTATCAAAATTATCCGTAGAATAATTGTATCTAGAAATCCCTTTTTTCTCCAATGAAACCCACAAATAATCCTTATTTTCCTCCTGAATAGTAATCACTCTATTACTTGCTATTGTTTTCTTATTCAGTGGATCGTTTAAATAAATATTGAATACATTTCCATCATACCTACAAAGTCCATTATTTGTACACACCCATAAAAAACCTTTCTTATCTTGAATTACAGACGAGACATTATGCTCTATTCCAACATTTTCCTCAGAAAAAACGGTAATTGGGTATTCGAAATATGCAAAGGAGCTATTCAAATTGAATAGAAATATTAGACAAATGAAAATCCGCACTGCATTCTTCATGTGATTACTCTTTTAGTATGAGAAAAAAAGGAAATTCAATTATTCAAAATGAATTTGAAAGTAAAATTACTCATTTTTTCGTTTAAACATCAATATTGAATGGATATCAATGGCGAAATTTCTAGATTTTCATTCGAAAATTTTCGGGCAATATAGGCATTGCACCATGTTGTGTACAAACATAAGCTGATACTTCGACAGCTAATTGATGGGCTTCTGATATATTTTTACCTTTCAAAATCGCGGCAATTAATGCAGCAGTAAAAGAATCACCAGCACCCACGGTGTCAGCTACAACCACTACAGGTGTTGGTATAAAAGAAATTTCGTTTTCAGAAATTATACTACTTCCTAAAGTGCCACAAGTTAGCACAACCATTTTTATACTATAATTTTTGAGTAAGAGGCGGGCAACTTGTATATCTGACTTTGTATCCCAACCAAATAATTTACTAATAATAATAATTTCTTCATCGTTAATTTTCAATATATTACATATTGATAAGGCTTGTTCAATAAGTTCAATACTATAAAAATGTTGACGTAAGTTTATATCGAATATTTTCAAAGCAGTTTTTGGCACATAATCTAGAAAGCGGTTAATAGTAGATCTTGAAACATTATTTCGTTGAGCCAATGAACCAAAACAAACAGCACTCGTTTTATGTGCCAAAACTTGCATTTTAGAAGTAAAAGGTATATTATCCCACGCCACATTTTCGCAAATTTCATACTGAGGTACTCCAGCATTATCAAGCGTTACTTGTACCGTTCCGGTTGAGAAGGGCGTTTTCTCAATTATATAATTAAGCTCCTTGTTGTTGACGTTTTCCAATATTTCATTCCCCAAGTCGTCTTCTCCAATGGCACTGATGGCATAACCATCGAAACCAAACTGGGAAACATGATACGCAAAATTTGCAGGTGCACCACCCAACACTTTTCCTGTGGGTAATACATCCCACAGAATTTCGCCTATACCTACTATAATATTTTTGCTCCAAATTCCTAAAGTGGAATTGATATTGGTTTCGTCTAGTTTTTTTTTTCGTATATCTTGCATTGTAATTTCATTTAATAATTTATTGTGATTTTTCTTCTTTTCCTTCAATGGCCGGAGTTTTAAAGACCAAGTTCTACTTCAATTTGTTCCAATGATTTTCCTTTTGTTTCAGGAATCCAGAATTTCACAAATACAAATGCAATGATACTAAAAACACCAAAGATGGCAAATAAATAATGCAAACCTAACGAACCTTGAATAATTGGTGCAAAATATACAGTCAGGAAAGTACATAACCAACTTACCGAAGTCGAAAATGACATCGCTACGCCTTTGATTCTGTTAGGATAAATTTCGGAAATAATAACCCACATAACTGGAGCAAAGGAAGCCGCAAAAAAGGAAATATAAACCAATAATGCCAGTAATACACCAGTTCCATTTTGTACAGGTTTAGCAAATTCGAAAGTAAGGTAAGCCAACGACACAATCATACCGACAGCGCCCCAAAGTAATAAGGTTTTACGCCCTTTTTTATCAACTAGCCACAACGCAACTATCGTCATAAGAAAGTTGACAAACCCAACAATCATTGCCTGCATAACCGAATCGCCTTTGGCTGAACCGGCAGCCTGAAATATCTCCGGCGAGAACATAATTACGGCGTTGATACCTGTAATTTGTTGCAAGGCCGCAATCAATGTTCCAATCAACACCACTTTTCCAGTCTTGCCTTTAAACAATTCGGCAAAAGACATTTTTTCCTTTTTCGATTCTGCAAGTAAAGTATTCTCCATGGCAGGAAGTTCTTCAGCAACTAAACTACTTCCGCCAATATTCATCAATACTTTTATTGCCTCATCCTTTTTACCGTGGGCAAGTAACCAACGTGGACTTTCAGGGAATTTAGTCACCAGAAATATCAGGTACAAAACTCCAAATACTCCTGGAATTACAAGCATGTAACGCCATGCATTTTCGCCTAGTCCTATTAAAAAATAGTCAAAAATATATGCCAACACGATACCAATGGTAATAGCAAACTGATTGAATGATACTAACCTGCCGCGATTTTTTGCAGGTGCGATTTCTGAAATATACATGGGGGCAACCACCGATGTTCCGCCTACAGCCAGCCCTGATAAAATTCGAAAAACAATCAGCATAGAGGCCGATTCTGCGAATGCACATCCAAGTGCCGAAATTATATACAAAACGGCTGTGGTTATCATTACCTTTTTACGACCAAATTTTTCGGCAAAACTACCGGTGAACAAAGCCCCAATCAAACATCCGAAAGTTAATAATGCAGCTACTGTTCCCAAACCACTGTCAGTAAGTGAAAATTGACCTTTAATCATATCCACTGCACCAGAAATTCCGGCCATATTCAGCCCAAAAAGCAAACCTCCGTTTATTGCTACAAAGGTGATCCAATATAAATACTTGTTATTTTTCATTTATTTATTTTATATGATTTAAAATTATTATTCCCAAGCTGATTTAAGTATATTCACAGTCAGCATTTTAATTTTCGCACCACCAACTTTTGAAAAGGCAGAAATGGAGCGTTCTACGTCCTTTGGAACTACCGCCATTGGCATGTAAACACGGCCATCATTAGCAAAGATTTCAATGGAAGTACGATCGACTAATATGCGTAGCTTGATTGTGCCTCCAATTGGTTGAAGTGTTGCAGAGCGATTTCCACAAATCAATTGGTTCGTAACTACGTTATATACAATAGGTATCCCGCGAATATTTAATCCAAGTTCATTAGTTTCAGTTCCAACAATAAATTCAGCACTAATGTCAAACAAATCGCCATTAACACCGGGTAAAACTGTACTTTGAGGAGTCAGCTGCACGTCAGGGAAATTGAAAGAAGAAACATAGAGGGATTCTATCTCTTTTACAGGCAAAGCGTAAAGTTTTATTCCCTCCTCCGTAGAATGCAAAGTCAATTCCGTAGGAAAAGTCATCATCTGATCAAAGGGCATCCCAGGCATTTGCACTCCGAAAGCGCAGCCAATATTGATCCGCCTACCATCTGTTTCAGAGACATTATTAAAAGTTTGTGCAGCACCATAAGCATTGCCAAAATTGAATTGAAGTTTAGCAGTTTCCTCAGTAAAAATCTTGCCATCAAAAGATCCAAGGACATACCTACCACCGACTCGCAGGTTGACAGTGCTGAGCGAAGGGGTAGTATTGGAATAGACAACCCATTTGGTACGGGCTGTATCTCCATCTATCGGAAGTTTAAAAAGTTCCGGGCACTCCCGATAGTCTTCAATACGGCTCTGATGTGTCCAATTTTTTAAATCAGTAGAAGTGTAAAAGTCAAAACCGCAGTCATATAAATTTAACCAATCCTGTGCAATGGGGTTAACTTTCAGCAACTTTTTATCAGTAATCATCACCCACTGTTGTGTGGGTTCGTGCCATATAACTTTTGGATCTCCACCACCTCCTTTAAGTATAGGGTTAGCTGAATATTCAACAAAAGTTCGTCCGCTGTCATTACTATAACTGAGGCATATTCCGCGTCCAGTACTACCATAAAGTAAAACCAAGGGATCATCTTTTCCTGTCTTAAATCCAGTCGCATTATTTTTATCCACAACGGCTGAGCCGGAATAGGGATCGTCACCAAACTTAGGAGGGTAAAGTGTAATAGGAAATTCCTTCCAATGTACCAGATCTTTACTCACTGCATGTCCCCAGTGCATATTACCCCATTTTAGACCATAAGGATTGTATTGATAGAAAAGATGGTATTCTCCTAAATAATATACCAAACCATTAGGATCGCCCACCCAGCCCCGACGAGGAGAGAAGTGAAATTGAGGACGATATTTTTCTTGATACATTACGCTCGCTCCGGGTACTTCATCCGCTTCAATAATGTTATTTAGTACTGCTGGGTTAGGGAAACTGTCCACTTCAATGCGAAGGTTCTTTCCGATGAAACTTGAAACGTCACTAAAAACAAGTGCATCCGGATTACCATCTGCTAGTTGAATAGTAAATTCACGCACTGTTTTTCCGTCAATTACAAAACGCATTCGACGATCCTTTAACTTACTCCCTATCCCAAAATGGAGATATGGCTGAATTATATTTATTACCCTTTGTGCTTGAGGGTTTGTATTTTGATTAAAAACAACTGAATTTATAGCGTAATTAATGTTTATATCTGAAGCAACATGATCTATTGTTGTAGCTGCTGTTGTAGAAATCGTTGAAAGTGACCCATCATTATTCTGATTATTCCAGAAGATACAATTTACAAGCGCATTTGTTCCATTCAAATACATAGCTGTAGAACTTGTAAGAGAACTTTTATTATTCACAAAAGTGCAATTGTAGAATTTAGCAGTACCGAGTATCGTTGCTATTGAAGCAGAACCAGCAGCTTCATTATTCTCGAACAAACAATTATTAAAAGAAACAATGTTTCCTCCTAAAACCACAATTGCACCTGAGTTTGCTGTCGATCGGTTATTTCTGAAAATACAATTACTAACAGTCATATTGGTAGAAAGTGAACCTGAAAAACTGACTGCACCACCCGCATTTGAATATCCATTTTGAAGTATAAATCCGTCCAAAATAAAATTTGACGCATCAACTCCTGTTCCAGCTCCAATTAAGAATAACCTGCTATTAGTTGCATATCCAGTGTTGTTTATAAATGTCTTGTTTGTAAGCCAATTGCGATCTTCAAGATTTGATTCAAATCCGGCAAACCCTCCATAGATTGAAACACCCTTAATCGTCACATTTATTCCGGTTGTTTGTGAATAAGTACCAGCTGCTACCCAAATTTGGTCTCCTTCAGTTGCAATTCCTACTGCTTGAGCAAGGGTTTGTTTAGAATTTGTCCAACTTAAACCATCTTTAGCATTAGATCCGGTTGTTGATACATATAAATTTCTTGCCGAGGCAGTTGAAAAAAGCAATAGAAAGTATATAATACATAAGATATTCTTTGAGTATCTTTTTTGTTTCATAATTTTTAGTTTATTTTTCCCATGCTGATTTAAGCAAATTAACTGTTAACACCTTAATTTTTGTGTCACCACCTTTAGAAAAAACAGAAATAGATCGAGCTGAGTCTTTTGGGACAACTCCAATAGGCATATAAACACGACCATCATTTGCAAAAATCTCAATTGAAGTTCGGTCGACCAAAATACGTAATTTTATTAAACCGCCAATTGGTTTAAGGGTAGCAGTACAATCTCCGCAAGTCAACTGATTTGTAATTGCATTGAATTTAATAGGTATTTCGCGAATATTTAATCCCAATTCCTGAGTTTTGTTCCCGATACTAAATTCCGCATTTATATCAAATAGATCTCCTTCAACTCCTGGTAATACTTTAGCTTGAGGTTTAAGTTCAATATTAGGGAAATTTATTGATTTTACATATAAGGATTTGATTTCTTTTATAGGCATGGCAAATAACCGAACACCTTCTTCTGTAGTTTGCAAAGTCAACTCAGTGGGAAAGTTCATCATTTGAGCAAAAGGCATACCAGGAGTTTGCAAACGAAATGCACATCCAATGTTAATTCGTCTGCCATCAGCTACTGGTATGTTATTGTAAGATTGTGCGGCACCGTATATGTTCCCATAATTGAATTGAAGTTTAGCAGATTCCTCCGTAAAAGTCTTACCATCAAAAGAACCAATAACATATCTGCCTCCGACACGATTATTGATAGAACTTAATGAAGGAGTTGTATTTGAATAAACAATCCATTTGGTATTTTTTTTATCTCTATCAACCGGGAGCTCGAAAAGCTCGGGACACTCCCAATAGTCTTCAATACGACTATTTTTTTTCCAATTTTTCAAATCTATTGAAGTGTAAAATGTAAAACCACTTGATTTATCAAACTTTTCAGAGCTGATTTTAGTAAAGGTTACCATTACCCACTGTTTTGTAGGTTCATGCCAAATAACCTTTGGATCTGAACCTCCTAATTTCAAAACAGGGTTGCCTGAATATTCAGTAAAAGTCCGTCCTTTATCATTACTATAGGAAATGCATACGCCTCTTCTAGTACTTGTATAAAAAAGAATCAATGGATTATTAAGCCCTGTTTTAAATCCCGAAGCATTAAGACTATCTACAACAGCAGATCCAGAATAAGGATCGTCACCAAACTCAGGTGGATAAAGTGTAATCGGCAATTCCTTCCAATGTACCAAATCTTTACTTACCGCATGTCCCCAATGCATATTACCCCATTTAATTCCATACGGATTGTGTTGATAAAAAAGATGGTATTCACCCATGTAATAAATCAACCCATTTGGATCGCCAACCCATCCCCTACGTGGCGAGAAATGAAATTGAGGACGGTATTTTTCATTATAAATCTCTTCTGCACCTGGTAGAAAGTCAGACTGAACTACTTTATTTAACACTTCAGGGTTTGGGAAATGATCAATTTCAATCCTCATCTTCATACCTTTGTAAGCGGAAACATCACTATAAACTACTGCATCCGGATTACCATTTGCCAATTGAAGAATACACTCCTTAACTGTTTTTCCATTTACAATAAATTTAACTTTACGCTCGGATGAATCATTTCTTATTGAAAAATGAAGATATGGATGCCTCACGTCAATCTCTTTTATAGTTTGTGGTAATTCTCGTTTGATAGTGCTTTGGCTTATTGCGTCAATATTTATATGTTCGGGACCAAATCCACCTCCCATAATAACAATGGAAGCATTTTTCCCAATAAACTCACTCACATCCCATGTCGCCCATTCAAGTCTTTCGTTTTTATACGAATATTCGCAACGACCTGTTGAAGAGCGAACTGTTTTGCCCTCCAAAATAAGTTTAATACAAGCCTTTTGAGGCGATTTATATCCACTAATTAAAAAATTTATGTAAGGTCTATTGATTACAAATGTTGGCGAAGTCAGGCTGCCTCTTACAGTTAGCCCACCTGCACAACTGTTTGCATATCCATTTCCTTCAAAATTAGTTAGTTCTTTTTGTAAATTTGTTCCTTTTTTTGAAGGTTTACTGCCAAAAGCAACTCCAACTTGTTGCCAATTATCATACGTTGAACCTTCAAAATCGGCAATTATAATATCAGATTTTTGCGCAAAACATTGCATCGTACTGAGAACCAATATAAGTAAAATTGTTATTTGTGTTTTTCCGTTCATAATTATTTTATTTTCTGATTTTATTTTGAATATAATGTTATATCGTCTTCTAAACCCATAGGTATATTTTTATACCCTTTTGTCCATTTCAAAGCAGTTGGATTATCTTTAAGGCTTCTACAATAGTTACTTAAAACGGTAGTATATTTTATTTCCAATTGATTTTCGCCTTTAAGTAATGCATTGTCAAGACAAAATAACGGACGCCCGTACCAATTTACACCAATTTGTTTTCCATTAAGATATACTTCAGATATCCCTTTATTTACATTCCCAAGTTCTAACCAACCACTGGTTTGGTCGCAATTAAATGAAGTTTTATAAGTCACAACTCCTGCAAAACTACTCAACTGCAAATCTTTATCAGAACCAAATTCATACAATCTTTTCATCTCTCTTTCGAATTTTGTTCCATTCAAATGATCAAATCTCACTATCCATGTGTTATCAAGTGTTTTTATTTTATTTCCAATACGAATACCCGTTGCTTTTTTTGACGGTTTGCCATCCATGTTGGGTTCAAACACGAGTAACATAGATTCTAATCCCTGTAATTCAATTATCAATTCATTTTTATTTTTTGAGTATGGGTATAATTTACGAGTACCATCTTCAGGATTCCATATCCATGGAGTTTTCCCTTTGGTAGGAAACTTTACCTGAAGAATTGCAGGTTTCGTGCGATTTGAATTGACAAAAAAGAATATATCTTTTTCGTCCTTTTTATTTCTGATTTGAAAAACATCTTTATTTGGAACGTCAATAATAACATCTTGATTTATAGAAATTTGCTTCAATACCTTTTCCGCCCAAGCAAGTAAATCTGCTTCCTTATCAGGACTTTTAATTCTAAAAAACCGTTCAGGGTATTTTTTTTCTATATAAGTAAATACCATTTTAACAATAGAGTCATCAACAATAGCATTAACATTAGATAATGATCGTGAAGGAATACTGTCAATGGCGATAAGTTTTCCGCCCTGCTGAACAAATTTTTGCAAAGCAATCGCTGTTTGAGCTCCCATCGATTGAAAACTACTCAAAAAAACAGCTTGAAAGGACATAGATCCAAACTTTAGCGTTCCATTTTTCATTTCAGCTCCCTGAATAACTTTTTCACTGATATAATCACATGAACTACCTGCTTGACTCAATGGTTCCCATAGTTTGTGGCAATACCAAGGCTCGGTATGAAACGGTATACGTGATAAACCTTTAGTTGACCAAATATCACCAGTAGGTGCTAAAATTGCTATGTTTTTAATGGATTGAGAATTTTGAAAAACATAAGATAGACGCGAATTATACTCTACCCATTTCGGGAAGTATTTCCACCATGTATTTTGTTCACTAAAATAAGTCCCATATCTTACCCAGCCTGGAAAACCAGCTTCGGGTGGTGAGTAGTTAAACCCATGTAAAATGGTATGATTTATTCCAGTGATAAAATTCATATCATCATGCCTTTTTATTTCTTCCAAAGAGGTTTTAAATACGCCATTGGTATTTGTCATTGCTTCACAACTAACAATTGTTTTGCCTGTTAAATGACCGCCCGAGGAAGCATATAGATTCCAAATCATGTAACCAACCGATTGTTTCCATCTCCATTCGGAAGCATTCATATCTATTGCATAAATCCAGTTATTTGACTCAGGAATATCAGGTATCATATTACCTTCCATAATTCCCATAAGAAAAGGTGTTCCGTAAGCTTGATAACGACTCAACACGCCATTATCTGAACAAAATTTATGAAACGTTTGAGTAAAATTTGAATTGAAAACTTTAACCAACAAGCTGTTATAGTCATATCTAACACGTTTAATTTCATCTAAAAACTTATCTTTATAAGTAGTTGATTCATATCCATTAGTTGCATCGTAAAACACAAAAGGAAAATAAGGTTCAATCCTGTAGTTGTACGTTTGAAAAAAATTTTTTGCGAAATCATCTGTCCAATTTGCACCAGCAAGCTCAATGCTATCACAAAAAAGTGCTCTAAAAAGTTCAGAGAGTGGAATTCCTGTATCTTCACTGATTTTTTTTAATCTATTGAGGTATTCGAGCGTAATTTCTTTGCTGTAATGATTCATTACCGGGCCAGCGGCACCCAAAGCCCCATGACTAACCCTCCGATGTCCTCTTTGCAAAATGCCATAGGTCATTTTATATTTGCCTTCAGGCACAACGTAAGATAGCTGAGAATTTTCTTTCAGTTTATCTTTTAAATCAATTACACACATTTTCCCATTTGCATCCACTGGTATTAGTGATACAAATAGTATCTCATTGCTTAATGCATCATCTTTATTCTGAGTAGTTTGTGCCAATAATGCTTTTTGAATTAAACTCTTTGAGTTTTCATTAATTTTATCACCTCCGGAATAAATTACACTATTGGTAATTACTCGTTGGATTGTTTCATTTGACTTTAAGAATTCACCACCAAAAGGCCAACCAGAACCCACGATTAAGTCAGCAATCATCCCTTTTTTCTGAGTTTCTTTTGCAGCAAGTGCCACCAGTTCATTCCATTCTTTACTATTCCAAACAACAGGTTTTGTTCCAATAATATCAGCTTCTTCAGGCATTGCTATGGGATTAATTTCCACACCACCAAAACCTGCATCATGTATTACATCCAGTTCTCTTTTTATTTCATCAGCAGTAACATGGTCGCCATTCCACCACCATCGAACAAATGGACGAGCCTGAGCTGGTGGAGTTACAAAACCCTTGTAAAGTGAATTGGACTCATCAGTTATTTTTTTTGAGTATGCACTATTAAACAGAAATATTGCAGCACTAATTAACAAAAACTTTTTAGATATTTTTATTGACATATTTTTGACTATAAAATAGAATTAACACTTGATAAATTCACTTAAATACTTATTCCCAGACATTTGGATTTCTATGAAATAAATTCCTTTTTCTAAACCTTTAACTTGAATATTTGTTCCATTATGATACCGTACACCCATCATACTTCTGCCACAAATATCTGAAATTCTATATGAAAATGGCAAATCTTCAGAATCAAAAAAATTTAAATTTATTTCATCTTTTACCGGATTCGGGAAAATTACTATCTTTTTTGACGGTTTATAATTAATAGCTGGTAAGATTGTATTGTCAATATTAGGTTTAATGTAAATGATTTTATTGCCAGTCAGTATGGAATCATTCACACACAATTTAAAAATGTATTCTTCTGGATTTAGCCCTGAAATACTTACGTTAGGAAGTTTCAAACCATCCATTTTCACCTTTCTGCCAGCTATCTGAACCCACGAATAAGATAAAATTTTCCCCTCAGGGTCATAACTACGACTGCCATCAATCGAAATTGAAGTTTGATCTGATGCAAGGTATAAGATGCTATCGGCAATAGCAATTGGTCGTTGGTTATTGCTTGTCGGTATTGTCCTAATCTCAAAAGTAGGAGAACTTTCGTATATATTTCCAGAAATTGTGTTCTGAAAATTCACATTCGTATTTTGAACCCAACCAGTTGCTAAATTTGATACAGACATTCCATATCCTGATCCTAATTGATTTGTTCCGGTATTAATAATATTGATATCATTCAGATTTATATCGTGCAATGAAAATTTGTGAAGTCCATCTCTGACTAAAATACCATCAGTCTGTGAGTCTTTCACATCAATGCAATTTAAATTTATATTATTCACATCGTATTTAACCAAATCAAAATGTAAAGCACCAACTTTTGTCAAAAATTGATCTTCAATTGTTCCACATCGCTCCACCGTAATTTCCGAAATGTCAAAGTAAGAGTCAGTTGCAAATGGTGTTGCATCGAAAATTGAATTGGCACGAATGCCAGCGCCTGCAAAATTATCACGAATTATACAATGGTGAGCCACATGTTGTTTACCTCCATAACATGCAAGCCCCGATGCTTTAAATGTATTTTCGACTGTATTAAACCTGAATGTATTGAAAATCGTAGGCCTAGATCCTGTTGTATCTTGCGCCCAGCAAACCATTGCATCGTCACCGTTATTCCTGAAACTACAATGTTCTGCAACACAATTACTGGCACCCTTTGCAAAATTAATACCATCAGCATAAGTGTTTCGAATTCGACAATTACGAATATTTATACCATCATCGTATTGTGGAGTTGCCCCTGAGAGTAGATTATATATCCACATACCAGCAGAAAAATGGGTAACCCAAATATTCTCGATAATAGAACTTCTGCCCCAATATCCACCTAATCCTCTATGATATGCTCTAAAATTTGCATTTGAACTAATATAGAAATCGGACACACTCAGATTTGTTCCATTCCCATTTATTCCTGAAAATGAAGAAGTAGAAGTTGGCATTTGGGTAAAAAATAGCTCAGTATACCAAACGCCTGCTCCGCATAATTTCATACCATCTCCATTCAGGTTAATCTGACTACTTACTAAAAATTTCCCTTCAGGAATATAAACCCCTATTTTGTTTATGCTTGCATAAGTCAATGCATTGTTTATGGCAACAAAATCATCTATCGTATCGTTAGGTATTGCATTGAAAGGAGATTCAGTAATATTTACAAATCCTGCAGGCTTTTGAATAGGTGCTGGCATAGGTTCAAGCTCTATGAAGTCAACGCCATATTCCATACCATCATCAACCGTTTTCGTTAATTTTAGTATATCTCCGGCTTTTAATTCAGTTGGAAAAACAAATCGCACCTCATCGAATCTCATACGAGGATGACCAACTGCGGGGTCATTAAATGGATGGGCATTCAACGAATTACCTTTGGTCATGTAAAAATATTGATATGCAAAATAGGATGAAAGCTTGACCTCTGATATAAATTTACCATTCAAATAAACACTTAACGAACCATTCATTCCATTCCCATCCGCTGAATCTGGGATTGTAAAGCGAAGTGTCATGCCTTTTTGTGGTTCATTGACACTCCATTGAACATACGAACCCTGGGTTGTTAATGCTACATATTTTCTTTCGGAAGCTTCGGATTCAATTTTAGTTTGGTCTACCGAAGGACCTCTGACTTCAGCGCCTTGCCCAAATACACCTTTATCCGCTTCATACCGGATGTATGGCATTTTGAAGGCACCTCGCGGCAAACAATCAGATTGGGATTTTATGCCTGCAAATGGAAGGGAAATGAGTGAAAATATAACTAAGCTGGACATAGTTTTCTTGAATTTCATAACTTTAAATAATTTCATTTACGTCTTTTATATTAGTTTTTGTGGTTTGATATAGATTATTTTACTACTGCTCAGTACAGAATCATTCACATATAATTTAAATACATATTCTTCCTTTGGATTTAATCCTGACATAGTAATTTTGGAAAGTTTTGAATTAATCATATTCACCTTCTTACCAGCTATCTGAACCCAAGAATACGATAAAGATTTGCCTTCAGGGTCATAACTTCGACTTCCGTCAATTACAATTGAACTTTGATTTGATGCAAGAAATATGATGCTATCGGTGATTGCAATTGGTCGGCGGTTGTTGCTCGTCGGTATCGTTTTAATTTCGAATGTTGGAGGACTTTCATTCATATCTCCCGATTTAGTGTTTTGAAAATTAACATTTGTGCTTTGATTCCAACCGGTTGCTAAATTCGATACATATATTCCAAATCCTGATCCCAACTCATTTGCTCCTGTATTTATTATATTAATATCATTCAGATTTATATCGTGTAATGAAAACTTGTGAAGCACATCTTTGACTATAATCCCATCTGCCTGTGAGTCTTTCACATCAATGCAATTGAGATTGATATTATTTACATCAAATTTCACAATATCGAAATGAATAGCTCCAATTTTTGCCAGGAATTGATCTTCAATTGTTCCGCAACGTTCAATTGTGATTTCTGAAATGTCGAAGTAAGAATCAGTTGCAAATGGTGTTGCATCGAAAATTGAATTGGCACGAATACCTGCTCCTGCAAAATTATCACGAATTATGCAATGGTGAGCCACATGTCCTTTGCCACCATAGCAAGCAAGGCCTGCAGCTTTATATACATTTTCAACCGTACAGAACCTAAATGTATTGTACATTGTTGGAATTAGTCCAGTTGTATCTTGTGCCCAAAAAATCATCCCATCATCCCCGATATTTCTAAAATTACAATGTTCTACAATGCAATTACTGGCACCTTTGGCTAAATTGACACCTCCGGCATAGTTATTACGAATTCTACAATTACGAATTCTAATTCCATCATCATTAATTTGTGGAATCTCACCAGATAAGTAATTAGATGGAGCCATTCCGAGCGAAAAACGAGTAATTAAAATATTTTCAATTATTGATTTTCCTCCCCAATATCCTCCCATTGCATTATGATATCCTCTAAAATTGGCTTTGGCTGTAATATGAAAATCGGAAGCAAAAAGATTAGATGCTTTACCTCTTATTCCCACAGCAAATGTTGTAGAAGTAGGCAACTGAGTGAAATAAAGTTCTGTATACCACATACCCGCACCTCTCAATTTCATTCCATCTGTGGTCAGATTAATTTGATTGCTGACAATGAATTTTCCTTCAGGCATATAAACACCCATATTATTCTCACCAGCATAGGTCAACGCTCTGTTTATGGCAACAAAATCATCTATCGTATCGTTAGGTATTGCATTGAAAGGAGATTCAGTAATATTTACAAATCCTGCAGGCTTTTGAATAGGTGCTGGCATAGGTTCAAGCTCTATGAAGTCAACGCCATATTCCATACCATCATCAACCGTTTTCGTTAATTTTAGTATATCTCCGGCTTTTAATTCAGTTGGAAAAACAAATCGCACCTCATCGAATCTCATACGAGGATGACCAACTGCGGGGTCATTAAATGGATGGGCATTCAACGAATTACCTTTGGTCATGTAAAAATATTGATATGCAAAATAGGATGAAAGCTTGACCTCTGATATAAATTTACCATTCAAATAAACACTTAACGAACCATTCATTCCATTCCCATCCGCTGAATCTGGGATTGTAAAGCGAAGTGTCATGCCTTTTTGTGGTTCATTGACACTCCATTGAACATACGAACCCTGGGTTGTTAATGCTACATATTTTCTTTCGGAAGCTTCGGATTCAATTTTAGTTTGGTCTACCGAAGGACCTCTGACTTCAGCGCCTTGCCCAAATACACCTTTATCCGCTTCGTACCGGATGTATGGCATTTTGAATGCACCCCGCACTAAACCATCAGACTGCGATTGCAAACTTAAAACTGGAAAGAAAATTATTATAAATAGAAATAAACCAAAAGTGGTTTCTTTGAATCTCATTGTTTTTTGTTTTATAGATATGTTTGTTTTTCTAACGATTATTGATTTCTAAAATGTACCCGGTTTATTTATTAAATTTGCATTTCTACTTTTGCCGGGCATCTCAGCACGTCTATTGAATATCGGGAGTTTTTTTAATGTCTCCCTTGAGAACCAATCAGGAGTAATATCTTTCGGTTCAGTGTCACCGGTTTCGTCCTGCCATTCCTTTAACTTTAGCAACAATTCTTTTACTATAATCGGTTCTTTTATAGCTATGTTTTGTATGTTTTCAGGATCATTTATTCGATCGTATAATTCAATATTACTTCTTGGTGTTACAAAAATATCCTTCTGCAAAGCATCTAGTGTTCCTACTTTATACTCTCTTTTCAGTGATTGACCTGCACCACCACTCATAACATCCTGAGCTCCCTGCGCATCAAGATTAGTTCTTCTGTTTTCAATAAGTAAGTATCTTGAGCTAGATATCATACGTTCATATGCCTCAAAATCATGCCAGTTATGCTCTGCAAAAACATAATTCCTAAAATTTATAGAAGGATTTTTCAGCAGACTAGTAAATGATTTTCCCTGAAATGTTGGCGATGACTTTATACCAGCAATCTCGGTAATGGTTGGTGCAATATCGATTACACTCAACAGACTGTTAGAAACCCATCCGGGTTTATTTATGAGTTTTGGATAATGCACAATAAAAGGCGTTTTAATTCCCGAATCAATTAATCTTGTTTTCGAATGTGGAAAAGGACGTCCATTATCTGCCATTACAATAATCAAAGTATTTTTATAAACTCCTTGATTTTTAAGTTCCTTGACAACTTCTCCAACATAAAAGTCAAAACGTGAAACTTCATTATAATAGGAAGCAAAATCATCACGACTTAACGAATCATTGACGAAATAGGGTTCTAATACCACTTTATTTGCATCGTATCTCTTCAGAAAAATCTCATTATCCCATTCTCGATGGGCATCGTGCGATGCAAACCACATAAAAAAAGGTTTGTTTTTGGGTCTTTCTTTCAAATAGGGAACAAATTTTAATGCGCCACTTTTACCACCTCCATCAAGTTCGGAACCACCTGTTCTATCAAAAGCCTTCATGCCAGGGCCATCGGGTTTAGAACTTCCAAAATGCCATTTTCCGGCCTGAGCTGTAAAATATCCCGCATCTTTTAAAACTTTAGGAAGAAAAACCTGCTCTTCGCCAATTGGTGAATGTAGTTCACAAGCTCCCGTGTTATGTGGATATCGACCTGTGATTATGCTAGCGCGACTTGGGCTACTGGAACTTGCCGTCAAAAACGCATTTGTAAATCGTAGACCATCATTGGCTAATGCATCGATATTTGGAGTTTTAACTATTGGATGACCATAACATCCAAAATCATTCATTGAAATATCATCTGCAATTAAAATTACTACATTTGGTTTCTGTTGCTGGGCTGAAATCAAACTGAAGGGTAAGATAGCGCCAAAAGCAAATAACGAATTGGTGAACTTATGATTTTCAAATTTCATATCTTATAGTATCTGTTTTAGAAATTGGTTATAGACTACAAATATATTTACAATCAAAAAATTATTGTTTATAAAAAACAGGTGATTTCTGTCAATTTTGAAACAAATAACTTCATATTAGTTTATTGTGTTTCGATTTATGCAAGAAAACATCCTCAATATTAATTTATAAGCCCTTATTTTTCCAGCGATTATTCTTTTATTTGGGAAATATTACCTTTTCAAATTATTTAATATCCCGTTCTGATTTAAAAGGAACTGCTGGCAATTTCTCACTATTATAAAGGTTAATAATTGGATTAAAAGATTTAGAAGCATACATTATTTGTTCGGGGTTTTTGATAGAATCGCTCCACACTTTCACTTGATTTTCTCCAATGATTTCAGCCTTAGCCTCAATATATTGTTTGTCAGTACCTGCAATTAAAAAACACCGAATGTTAGTTTCACCATTTCCCGACATTAATCCTGCTCCAACATTATTGTAAGTTAGTATTATGCAATTTTCTTTTGTTCCCATTTCCGTAACCTCAGGACCCTGAATAAGTATATCCTGTTGGTATATTAATTTCTGGGCAGCTAAAAACATACGACGTGCAACTTCTTGTTTGTTTGTCGGATGTATGTTTTTTTCATCACCACAGTCATAAGCCATTACTGTAGCCACATTCGAAAATTTCTTAGACATCGAAAATTGGATGTTTTGTGTTTCCACCCATGGCGTTTCTCGTTTCTCGGACAAGCCATAACCTGCCAATTGGGCAATGATAAAAGGAAGATTTGAATTGCCCCATGCCTGACGCCAGGAAGTAATAAAATTAGACAATAGAATTGGATAAGTAACATTGTTTGTTGAATTTGCTTCACCCTGATACCAAAATACGCCTTTTATTGTGTATGGTATTATGGGTTCAATCATGGCATTATATAGTACTGTAGGCACTTTACTTTTATTTTTATCTTCAACTTTATTTCGCCTTGCATTTTCTAAGTAAGTCCGAGCTTCAGCTACATCTTGGATATAAGGTTCAGATAACCAGGCCTCTTGTGGCGTACCACCATACGAAGAATGTATTACTCCAATGGGAACATTAAGCATTTTGTAAAGATGCCGCGAAAGAAAAAACACAATTGAACCTTTTAAAAGTACATTTTCTGGGTTTACAGAAGTCCAATTGCCCTTAACATCATCTACCTTAGATAGACTTTCAGCTTTTTCGATCTTAAATATATGAATTTTGGGATAATCTGCATCCTGAATTTCTAATTCTGGATGAAGTGCATTTTTTACTGTTTGTTCCATATTCGATTGACCCGAACAAAGAAAAACCTCTCCCAGCATAACTTCAGAAATCGTTTTTAATTCGCCATCATCAAAAGTTAAATTATATGGGCCGCCAGACTTAGTAGTTTTTAGCTTTGCTGTAAATCGTCCACTTTCATTGGATTTAACAGTAATTGCTTCAGAGTTCCATGATCCCACTATTTTTATTTTTTTATTTGGTGCGGTTTTACCCCATATTGCAACTTCAGTATTCTGTTGTAATACCATTCCTTTTGTAAAAATAACGGACAATTTTACTTCTGCATTAGTAAAAAAACTGCCACAGAGGAATCCTATAATCAATAATTTTTTCATCATAATATTATTAAATAAGCGTTTTAGTAACAATTTAGCATTATTTAAAAGCCCCAATTTTGAACCAAAGATCCACCAGACAGTTCTATCTCACGTAAAGGGATGGGTTTAAAACAATCTTTAGGCAAAATATTACGTGGATAAAGAATTGCACTTGTACCTGTTGTTTCAGTCTCAGAAGTGCTTAGAACAGTTACAATTTCTTGCAAAACACCCATTCTGATTAAATCTATTCTTCTGAAACCTTCGCCCGCTAATTCCCACTTCCGCTCGTTTAAAATTGCAATTCTGAAGTTCCCAATATCTCCAACAACTCCACCAGGAATAATATTTTGACCTACAACTAATGGCTTTACAATAGTTGAATTATTCAAATTTGTTTGAGTAATGTCTGGCAGTGCTGTAGATGTGGTTCTTGAACGTTGACGAACATAATTCAAGTACTTATAAGCATCTGAAGAAATTGTTCCATTATTTAAAATTCCATATTCAGCAATAGCTTCTGCATATATTAAACATATTTCAGCCAATCGAATAACAGGGATATTTTGTGGATTATTGTTAATCGGATTTGTTGGATTAATATTAATTCTATATTTCCCAAAACTCATCCATGATTTAAAGTTTATAGCTGTAGTAGCTTGTTTGAAAGTTGTTACACCATTAACACTAACCAATTGATAGGTACATATATTCTGAGTGAAACGTGCATCTGCAATATCATAGGTTTTATAGTGATTGTTGAACATTGGACGCAAATAATTAACACCTGCTCCTGCAACACTACTTCCTATAGGACCAAATGCCTTGTAAACGTAACTGCCTTCTACTTGAGGAAAATCCGATGAAAACTGGTTGTCAAAAATTAAATCAGGACTTTTTTCAATAGGATAAAAGCTACTTGCATATTGCGCAAAACCAGTGGATGAGGTAGCATCAGTAAATGGATTTACAGCTGGATAAGTTGCAATAACCTGCAAAGCTGTTTCAGCTGCTAACCGATAGTATTCTTTAGCATCTACGAAATCAAAAGAATTTAATTTTCCCAATTTTGCATCTTCAGGTATATTCGCTAATTGTTTCATAGATGCAAGATAGAGGTAAGCCCTTGCTAAAAGTCCACGTGCTGCATTCTTACTTGCATATCCATTTGCAATTGGCACATCTACCAAATGAGGAATTGACGTTTTCAAGTCATTAATAATCACATTGAAAACCGAATCAACAGAAACCCTTGACGGTTGAAGATAAGTTCCTGCTTGAGCCGGTTGAAGCACTACCGGCACTCCACCAAACACAGTCGCTAAATCGTAGTAATACAATGCTCTTAAAAATTTTGCTTCGGCTTTGTACTGATTCTTTTTACTCATGATTGTATCAGCATCTTTAACCTTTACAATTAAATTATTTGCCCTATCAATTCCAATATAGTTATTAGCCCAAATGCTTATTCCTGTAGCAAAATTCGCTGTATTGGTATAGGTTTCAAGTGCATATTCACATCCAGGCGAACCCGGATAACCTTTAAAACCAGCAGATGTTAACCAAAATAAATCTGTTCCGCAGTCACCTATTATCATGTGTCCATAACCATAATTTCCCAAAAAGAGTGGCAAGTTTGTTGGCTGTGCTGTTAATGGTGTACTGGTTCCAAGCATATCATATACACCAATTAAGGCACTTTGAAAATCTGCATCTGTCTGATAAAAATTTTCCTTATCCATAAAAGAGGATATTTGTTCGTCTAAGAAACTTGATTCACAAGAAGAACACATTATTGCTGTTAAGCATACAAGGAATGACTGTTTTATATTTTTTACGTTCATATTGTTATATTAATATTAATGGTCATCAAAAAATAATTGAAGTTCCAGCTAACAAAGTTGATGATCTCGGATAAGAAAACCGATCATATCCCGCTGCTAAAGGATCTTTGAATGTTATTTCTGGGTCGCTCCAGGGATATTTTGTCAATATAAATAGATTTTGTCCACTTATATAGATTCTAAATTTGGAGATCTTTATTTTTTTTACAACGGTTGAAGGAATTGTGTATCCAAATGTAATATCTTTACATCTAAGATAAGATGCATCAAACACTTGCATACTTGAAGACGCTGTAACTCCTAAATTATCAAAGCTATTTGGATAGATATTGGTGGGACGTGTAGGAATCCATTCATTATTATAATAATCGACTGTAGTGTTTTTTACGGCAGTCCAATTTACAAACATGTGTTGATTAGCATTGAATAGATTGTTGCCATAAGAAAACTGCATAAAAATAGACAAGTCAAAACCTGCAAAAGTAAATTTATTTGTTAATCCACCATAGAAAATAGGAGCACTGCGTCCTATGTATGTTCTATCTTTGTCGCTCGTAATATCTCCATCGAAATTCAAATCTCTAAACTTCACAAAACCTGGTTCTGGCACAGTTCCCCATCGTTTCGGTTCTCCACTACGCAATGTAAATGGCTGTTTATTGTATTTTTTTAGAGTATATATTTTACGTTGTTGTGCTAAATCAGAAATAAATGATCCATCAGGATTGTAAAATTCATTGAAATCAGCATATTGATAAATACCTTCTTTAACATAGCCATACATTGTACCTATTGAATGCCCTTTTGCCAGTATAAACTCATTGAAATAAACACTTGTATGCAAAGGAGCATCAACTGGATAACTATCAACTTCACCTAAATCAAGTACTTTGTTTTCGTTAAATGATATATTGAAATCTGTTGTCCATGTAAAGTTTTTATTCGAAATATTTATAGTACTTAATCCAAACTCAAGACCTTTATTTTGTAACGAACCGAAATTTTGGATTGATTTTTCACCACCATTTACGAATGAAATACTTTTTGTCAATAATAAGTCTTTGGTATTTCTTAAATATCCATCAATAGTAAGACTTACTCGTCCATTAAAAACAGAAATATCCAAGCCTCCATCAAATTGGTCAGTAGTTTCCCATTTTAAATAATTATTACCAATATTAGATGGAGCTAATCCATATTGTAAAGTTGTTACTCCATTAAATTCTACCGGATAATATACTGAACCGTATTGAGAAGCTGTACTATAAGGAGGAATAGAGGAATTACCTGTTCTACCATAACTTATTCTAAACTTCAAATTATCAAACACATTCAAGTTTTTCAAAAATTGTTCTTCTCCGGCCCGCCATGCAAATGCTGCTGATGGGAAATATGAGAATTTATTCCCTTTGGTAAACTTAGATGAACCATCAGCACGAATACTTGAAGTAAACAAATATCGGTTTTTATACCCATACTCCAATCTACCTATATAGGACATCATAGTGTATTTTGAAACATCATTAATAACAGGTTGAATATCCTTAGCAAAAGGCAGACTTTCTTCTCTTAACAATTCATTTGATAAGTCAAAACCTGTTGTAACAGTTCTTTGCTGAGTATTTTCTTGCAAGGAGAAAGCACCCATTGCTGTTATTGAATGTTCTCCAAACTTATTTTTATATGTCAAAATATTTTCTTCCGACCACATTGTTACTCCAGCGAATGCGTTTGTAACCTGACCGTTAGTAGAATTTGCTAAGATTAATTTTGATGAATAATATTCCTGAGTCTTAGCATTTGTATTAAAAGTGTTATAAGTAATATTTAAATTTAGTTTTTTATTAAAATCAAATTTTAAATATCCATTAAATTGAAAGCGGTTAGATCCATTCATTTTTACCATATTTTTCAAGTATAAAATAGGATTTACAGATTGTACTGTCTCAAAAGCATCTATATCATCTAAATTAGTTCTTAATTTGTAAGTTGGTCTATAAAGAAGCAATTGTTGAAAAATGCCACTATTACCTGATATACCATCTGACGATATGGTGCCATTTTGTAAAATGGTAGAATAGTTAGCCGACAACCCAGCACTTAAAACAGAATTAATCTTTTGATCTAATTTTATTCTCAATCCAGATGTTTTGAAGTCAGAATTAGGTATAGTTCCTTCTTGATTAGAATAACTATACGCTCCAAAGTATTTTGTAGCATCAGTACCTCCCGAAATTGATACGTTATAGTTTTGCTGAAATGCTCTTCTGTAAATATCATTCTGCCAATCTATCCCTATAGAGTCAGTAAAATCCACCGGCACACCCATCATTTCGCCCGGATAGGCAGGATCAGGATTAGGAGTTGCAATGGAAATGGCTGGATTTAATCCGGGTGTATTTGAACGGGTGTAATAATCAGCATATTTCATTTTATCTAAAACGGGAATTCTTTTAGTCACTTCTGAGAAACCAAGATACGAATTAAAAGAAATTTTAGGAGCAGATTTCGTGCCGCTTTTAGTTGTTATAAGCACAACTCCATTTGCACCTCTCGAACCATAAATTGCAGTTGCGGATGCATCTTTAAGTACTTCAATAGATTGAATATCATTTGGATTAATATTGGATAATGGATCTATTGTTTGATTTCCTTTTCCATTGTAAGCTGAAACCATTGTCTGACTTGTTTCAATCGGGAACCCATCTATTACATATAAAGGTTCATTGTCAGCATTTACAGAACTATTACCACGAATTCGAATTGTTAAGCCAGCCCCTGGTTCACCACCGCTTGAAGTTACCTGAACACCTGCAATTCTACCGGACAATACCTCCTCCAAAGATGTGGTTTTCCGTTCAGTAATTTGTTCAGATTTAATTGAAGATACTGACCCTGTTAAATCACTTTTTTTAGACGAACCATAACCAATTACCACAACATCATCTAATTCATTTGATTTTTCTTTCATTCTTATAACAATAGTTTTTAAGTTTGCTGCGCCTTTGATAAGTTCCGTTTCATAGCCTATCATTGAACAAACAAGTTGAATTTCACGATTGTAAGTTTTAAAAATAAAATTACCCTCAAGGTCAGTTATTGTTCCACTTTGACCTCCTTTTTCCTTTACAGTAACGCCAATTAAAGGTTCATCTTTGTCAGCGGTAACAACTTTTCCACTTATAATTATTGACTTTTGTTGAGCTTGAACTAGGAGAGTAGAAAATATCACGAATAAAACTATGACTTTTTTCATTGATTGTGAATTTATAAATAGATTTTATTTTACTAATAAACTGCTAAGTATTTTTTTAACAAATTGACTAAATGTATAACTAGTATTTTTTATTCTTATTCAGTAGATAAATTAACTTTTAAACTAAAAATAGTTTTCGATTCAAGTTTATTACCTTTGGTAACATCTAACCACCAATTATTTATGTCCATCTTCATTATATTTACCCTACTAATATTTTCTTTATTTACAGATAAATCATTCTTCTCATAAGGATCTGACTTAATATTAAATAGTTCAGCACTTTTATCTGTCCAAACAAGTTTCCAATCACCATCAGACATAGCGCATAAACCTCTATTTGCCCAGTAAACTTTTCGTGGTTTAAGTTTTTTTCCTTTCAAAAGTGTGGCAGTCAAGTCTACTCCATCTATTTTTGAAGTTTTATTTTTCACACCACATAATTTAAGAATCGTAGGCATCAAATCCATCGACATCATCAATTGTTCTGACACTTTAGGTTGCTTTATCAGTTTGGGATAGGAAAATATAGCTGGAACACGTATTCCACCTTCATAAACTTGCCCTTTCCACCCCCTGAAATTTCCATTAGGAAGTGGATACTTTTTAGTAGCGATTTCTTCGGCTCCATTATCTGATAGAAATATAATTATAGTATTTTCGCGTTTCCCCTCTAATTCTAATTCTTTCAATATGCCCTGTAAACCGTCATCAATCGATGATACCATTTCTCGATAACGACGTCGATACTCAGTAGTATCCATTTTGACATCATTTCTATAAGCATATTCTGTTGAAGTTCTGATAGGAGCATCATTTGGTCCTTGCATAGGAACATGTATTGCAGCATGAGCAATCATCATAAAAAATGGTTGATCTTTTGAATCTTTTATAAAATCGATGGCATGATTATTTATTAATGTTGTTGCATAACCAGGTTCATCCTTTACCACTTTATTTTGCCACCAATCGACATTTCTCAGAGTGTTTTGATGAGATATTAAATCAATATTTCCCATTACAAAACCATTGAACTTATCAAATCCAAAGTTAGTGGGATTGAAACTAACATCCTGTCCCAAATGCCATTTGCCAAAAAGTACTGTACGATAACCTTCGTCTTGAAGCATTTTCACAAAAGTGATGTATTTGTTTGGATCTAATCCATCCATTGGGTCTTTTGCAGAATAAATATGATCTAATCCTGTTCTTTGCTGGTACATGCCTGTCAAAATTGAAACCCGGGTTGGCGAACTAACAGGTGCATTGGTGTGAAAATTGGTGCAAACAATTCCCTCTTTGGCAATTTTATCAAGTGCAGGAGTGGAAATTCCCTTGCCTCCAAAATGACTTACACCTGCATAACCCATGTCATCGGCAAGTATAAGAATTACGTTTGGACGACCCTGTGTGGTTTTGGCTGATAATTGTCCAGCTACAAAAAGCAACGGTAATGTTAGTATTGTTTGATTTAATGTTTTCATATTCAATTTATTTTGTTACAATAATACAGCAATTATGAAATAATACGTTTTCAGAAAAGACTGTTTAATATTAATATCAGAGAAATCATTTTCTAAATGCAAAAAACAGTATTACAAAAAAATAATCTAATCTAAATTTTTGGAATTGGACTCACTAAAACCTGAAAATAAACTTCTTGATTTATACTTAGGTCTTTTATCAACCAACTTCTCACCGATGGCATCAATAATTACCTTGCCGTTGCGAACAACAGTAAAATGCTGGCTGCCTTCACCCATATCTGCTTCCCAGTTATAAATGCCTGCAGGAGCTATGTGAGTTGTAATTTTTAACCCACTGTAAATATTGATTGTTGCTTGGCTAGTGAGCATTGTAGTTACATAAATCTTATCTGGTAGTGTGTCAGTGCAATTAAATTCACAGTTTTCTTTTAGTGGCACTGCATCATGAAACTGCGTCCGGTAAAAGTAAAAAATTTTGTCATTTTCAATTATTGGTTGTTTACCTGTTTTCCACCATTGAATATAGTATTTGTTCAACTCAGCATAACCGACATGACTATAAACACTTCTTCTTGGTGCAGAACTCGGATTTGAATTTGGACTCCAATGTGAATCTTCACCTAAGTCGTTCCATGTAACCAAATTGACCCAACGAACAGTTTGGTTATTGATAATCGAAATCCACTGGCTTTCTAAGCCTTTCGCACCATAATGTTCTGTATATTTACAAGGCTCTTTGCACGTAGCCCAAAAAGAAGGCACAACTGGTGTCATGAAAGGCAAGTTATGTTTTTTCAGTGCATTAGATAGGTATTCGGAAGTTGTAGGAATACTTTTTGAAAGAGTAATGTCATAAGTGGTACCTGCTGGAAATGGTGACCGAGAAGCTCCCCACCAAAAAAAACCATCGATAATACCATTCCATTCCGCTAAGTATTTTTCAATAAGTTCGGGAGTCAAGGGCTTAAAAGAGCCATAAGACATGAAAGTTGCATGCCATGGAACATAAAATAAATTGATACCGTGGTCGTTCATAAGTCTCACCTTTACACTCTTCCAAAATTCCACCTTTTTTTTCTCCCCCAACCAGGAAGTGAATAAAGGACGACCTTCAACGTGCAGTTGATTTGGATGATTACCATAAAGCTTCAGGTAATTATATATATCATCATACGACCACTCAACAACTGGTTCATTATTATTAAAACCAAAACCAGCACTCGGAAATAAATAAAATGGGAAGTTACATTCCGAAGCAGCCTGATACATGTTAGCTGTTATTTGTTTAAAAATATCTACATTCCAACTATTCATGTTAAGCTGAAATGCCTCAACACCTTGGTTATGTGCATCAATAATGTCTTTTTTTAAATCAGCTACTGAATTACCATAAATAGACATACCTATCATATAATGAGAGACAAGCATTTTTTCGCTATCCCGAGCACTCAAGTATGCAAATGAAGCTGTTAAGAAAAGAATTATTATAAGACGTAACTTGATAATTTTCATAGCCTTTATTTCAGTAAATCCTGTTTGTCATATTTATAATTCCACAATTTCATATATTGATCACCTGTAAGAAATTCATCTTTTTGTTCCTTTAATTTTTGATTCAATAATTTATCTAAACCCGATTGCAAACTTACATAATTAGGATTGTTTGCTAAGTTGTTAAGCTGCAGACTATCAATTTGGTTGTCATATAAAAGCCAAGCTCCTTTTAAATCTCTGACGTAGGTATATCGAGGTGTTCTAATTCCACGATACTCTTTACCACCACGCTTAACATTCCACTGATGAAAAGGTACATAAGAAGCAATCAAAGATACAGTATCTTTAGATTCAACGCCTTTTATCCAATAGGATGTTAAATCTTTACCTTCAACAGTTTTGGGAATTTTTACGCCAGCCAAAGACAAAAGCGATGGCATAATATCAGGTGAGTTCAAAATGGAAGAAATTACTTTCTTGTTATTACCAAATTTGGCAGGATATTTCAACAGAAAAGGTACATTAATTGATTCATCCCATGGTTTTTGTTTATCAATTTGACCGTGTGAATATTGCATATCGCCGTGGTCAGAAGTGAAAACGAAAATGGTATTCTTATCGAGATTATTTTGTTTTATACATTCCATTAATTTTCCCATACAATAATCCAATGCAGCAATATGTGCATAGTAACCTGACAAACTTTTACGAGCTTTTTCATGGTCTTTTTCAGATACATTTCCTCGTAATTTTATTTTAGACAAATCTGAGTATTTATCTTTAAATTCTTGTGGTGCTGTATTGTATGGTGAATGTGGTGGCCCCCATGACAAGAACAAAACAAAAGGTTTATTTTCATCATGTTTCTTAATATATTGAATTGCGTCTTCGGTCTGTGCAATGGCATCATACCCTTTCCAATACAAGGTATCAGGTGTATCAGCATAATAAAATGAATTATTATAATCATGCGTACATTCTCTTGCTTTCCAATATTCAAAACCCAAACGTCTTTCTTTAGGAATAAATGCATCTCGTCCGTGTCCATCTAAATGCCATTTCCCAATATAGGCCGTATTGTAACCTGCTTCATTTAAAGCATCAGCAATGGATACAAACTTTTTAGCCAGTGGTTTGTCATTATAAAAAACTCCATGGGTTAATGGATAAGTGCCGGTAAGTAAAGATGCACGATATGCACCTGAAACCGGACAATTGGAATATGCACGATGAAAAACTAAGCTTTCAGACGATAGTTTGTCAATATTCGGTGTTTCCACATTTTCATTTCCCATAAATCCAAATTCCTGTGCACGCCACTGATCAGCAAAAACAAAGATAATATTTGGTTTACTTTTTGCAATTACCGTTGTTGAAATTAGGGTTGAAGTCCCTAGTAAAAATAGTTTATTTATAGCTTTCATAAAATTTAAGTTTCAATTGTAAGTCTATTTATACTTTTAAGCATGATTAACGACATTATTTTGATGAATAGCTTGGGATATATCACTGGTCAAAATTAAGTTTTTAATAACTATAATCGCTACCAAAAACATTACATTTTCTGTAAATTCTGAACAAGTACGATGTCGTTTCATATTATGGTATGCTAAACAGTCATATCTAAACAATCATCATGCCTTGATATTCAGCATTTTATCATTTCCATGTCGACTTCAATTCATTGACAACCAACTTATTTACTTTCATCTCAGCACTTCCTAAAATAGTGATGGACATATTTTCAGCAGATGGAATAGCATAAAAAGTCCCAACAGCAGCTCCATCATTCGTAAATAATTCAAGAGAAGCACGGTCGAGTAAGAGGCGTAATTTTACTTTTCCATCAATTTTTGGTGCTGGGATTTTCTTGTTTCTAAAAATGAAATCTCCAGCTTTAAAGTCATACATTATTTCCACACCTCTTACTATCAGCGTCATAGCGTCATGAGGCTCAAATTCAATCGACAAATCTATTAACTCAGCTTTTACAACTGTCAATTTAGTATTAAGATTATCTACCGATAGATTCTTAAATTTATAGGATTTTGTATATAGTTTTTTTATCTCATTTATTGGCCAACGGTACAGACGAATGCCTTCACGCGTTGTTCTTAATTCCATTGAAGTAGGAAATGACATCTGCTGGTTGAAAGGCATTCCTGCTTTCTGAAAAATACTATTTTTACCTTCTCGCATCCAACCCATTATAACTGTCCGTCCATCTGGGCTATTATTGAAACTCTGAGCAGCATAGAAATTGGTTCCGAAATCACCCAAAAATGATTTCGCATCTGAGCTAAAGCTTTTACCATCAAATTCTCCAACTTCATAGTCAAAACTTGCATCGTAAAGTACCCACTTTTTATTGTTATTGTTGCCATCAACAGAAAGCTCAACCAAATCCATGCATTCAAAAGCCCATTCTCTGTCAAGGTCACTTGCGAAAATCCAATCCACTAAATTATTAGAAGTGAAAAAACGAATTTTGCCAAGCTTCTCCTCAGGCGTTCCCTCTTTTGCACCTTTCTTAACCCAAAGCACCATCACCCATTTTTTACTCACTTCGTGCCAGAAAACTTTTGGATCTCGTTCTCCCTTACCAAAACCCTGATTGGGAACACTAGGGTCACCATTGTTCAGCAATTGAAAAGTTCGTCCTTTGTCAGTGCTGTACGCTGCAGTCTGATAAAAAGGCTGTTTAGCATAAGTAAATACAGCAACCAAACTTTTAGTATCACTTTTTTGCTTACCAATACAGTTATTGTGATCGACAACGGCAGTTCCCGAGTAGATAGTACCACCATCGTAAGGTAAAATTGCATGGGGCAATTGCTCCCAATGTACCATATCCGTGCTCACAGCATGCCCCCATGACATATTTCCCCAACTAATACTCTTAGGATTGTGTTGAAAAAAGAGGTGATATTCTCCATCGTACCAAACCATTCCATTGGGGTCATTGATCCAGTTTTTAAGTGACGAAAAATGAAACTGGGGTCGTAAAACCTGATTATAGCCGATATCTTTATAGGAATCAAAGGTTTGGAAATCTTGATTCATAATTTTGACAGAATCTTTTTCAGCTTTCAAGTTCGTGATTGTTAACCACAAAAAAATAATCAGAATAATACTTTTTATTTCAAAATTTCTCATTAGTTATAATTTTAGTACTGTTTATTTCTCAATTCTCAAAAGATAAAACAAAAAGTAAATACCATTCAGAACGAATTAGAATTAAACAACAACTTTTGATTTAACTGATTTCCCTGAATTATCGGTGAGATAAATCAGATAAACACCTTTGGTGAAATGAGGAATAGAAATACATTCTTTAGGATTGTTTTGAGAATATACCAACCTACCAAGTGTATTGTAAATCTTTATGTTAGTATAGTTTTTTGTTAGTCTAAGAGAAGCATCTTTTGGTGAATAATATGCAGCATCAACCACATTTATTGCATGATTTATTGCTGTTAAGGAACCTCCTTTTTGATCCGAAGTCATTAACAACCCATTAATTACACTACCTGTATAATATGCAACTTCTAATTTGGGATCAAAAATAGAATTTGAAGATGAAGTAAATTTCATTGGATCAGAACCTTTTGTCCAATTAAATGCTCCTCCATTTTCGACAGAAAAAATGAGACCGGAACCCCCAATTAATCCATCTGAAGCCCTCACTGGTGTTGAAGCTGTTGAAACATTAAGCGTTCCACCTTTTTTAATGTTTATAGCACTTTTGTTGGTGACCGTAGCGTTATTACATAATAATACTGTGCCACAATTTACAGTTCCAAAAACATCTATACTATTTACACCAACTCCTTGGCCACCAATCATCGCCACAGATAGAACACCCGTGGTGAGCATAGTAACTACAGTTCCCATTTGAATAGTAAATTTTGAAGTATTAGCCGACACATTTATCGCGCGGCTACAATTAAGTACAGGTATATCTATTAAACAATCTGTATTGTCGGCGTTTAATTGTAAATTTCGTATGGAAACAGAACCTTTCCCAGTTATTGACGCAGTATTTTTCACAAAAATAAGAGACATTCCTAAAGCTGATCCAGTTTGACCTAATTCAATTTTTCCGTTACAAACAACCGAGCCAAAGACGTAGGTATTAAAAACAAGATTGGATGAACATGAAGCTTGCAAAGTTCCTTCAACTATCAAATTTGTACAAAGATTAGTTGACGTTGCAACTGATACAAAATAACGTACTGTATCACCTTTCGATATTATAACATTATCATCTTTAGTTGGCACAACTCCACATTCCCATGTTGAAGGATCCTTCCAATCACCAGATTTCACAGATTTATAAACAAATGCAGAATCTGTACGAAAAGGCACAGCAGGTATTCCAGCACTGTTATAAAAGTTTACATTAGGGTTAAAACAAGAGAATGCATAGCGAATAAATTTTGGAGCTATAACATTATTACTACTTACTTCAACAGTTTGTGTATTAATTAGTGTGGCATCTGCGGAATAAAAAACACGATCAGTGCTGGCGAGCATAAAATTGTTGATTTGGGTTGTGCCATCTTTTATAACAATTCCAGTTCCTGTATTTTTATAAAGAACTTGTACTTTATTTCCAGCAATTGTAAGCTTTTCCATCACAGGTCCTTGTGCTATAACATCTACACCATAAACCGTTTTCATAGCCGCCATGCAAAGTCTTAGTCCCACATCTAGTTTATTTCTAGGATGGATATTTGTAGAATCACCAATATCGTAGGTCATCACTGTAGCTATATTTGGCGTATTTTCCGAAATTTTGTATTGTATCTCTTGCGTTAATGGCCAACCTGTAATATTAGCAGAATTATAGCCCGAAAGTTGTACAATTAGAATAGGTAATTCAGGTTGTTCCAGTTCCACTCTCCATGATTTCACAAATCTATCCAACAGTATTTTATAATCATCTGGATTAGCAGTGTTTGCTTCACCTTGGTACCAACATATACCTTTGATGGTATAAGGAACTAAGGGTTTGAACATACCATTATATAAAACTGTAGGTACTTTTTGAGGCAGAAAATCGGCAGCTAATAAACCATTTCTAGCATCTGATAATATTTTTTGATCAGCAGCAAATCCCGCAATATTTTCTTCTGAAAGCCATGCCTCTTGTGTAGAAGATCCCATTGCAGCGTGTACTATTCCAATTGGTATTTTGAGATGCTTATACAAATTACGTGCATAAAAAAAAGCGACTGCAGGACGTGTTAATACCGAAATTGAATTTGTACCCTCCCAACTTGCTACCAGGTCATGCATTGGCACAATACTGGGATTTTCAGGAGCTCTAAAAAAACGAATATTGGGATAATCAGCATCAGTTGCTTCAATATTTGAATTATTCGTAGAACTAACTGGAATCACCATATTCGATTGTCCAGAACACAACCAGACTTCCCCCATTAATACATTGTTGAGGGTAATCACATTTCCCACATTATCATTAATCTCAATTGAGTAAGGAGTATTATCTGCATTAATTGTAGCAATTTTGGTTCTCCACTTTCCATTTGCATCTGCTGTAATACTGTAAGTATTATTATTCCAAGATGTTATAATTTGAATAGTTTGACCTATTTCTGCTTCGCCCCATATAGTGGCATTTGTATTTTGTTGCAATATCATATTGCTACTAAAAAGTGCTGGCAATACAATTTTTGCTTGAAGTTGTGAAAAGGAGGAAATCGTTATTAAAGTAATAACAAAGAGGTAGTGATGATAAAATTTCATCAAAAGGAATTGTTTCATAAGGGATTAATGTCAATATTGTTTTTTAAATCAGGCAATTATAATCGAGACATTAACAATACACAATGATGACATTTGTAATCTGAACAATATCAAATGCCACGAATATAACTAACTAAATTAAATGAATTTGATTGATAATTAAAAATACGGTTGAGATTTATAGGCTAAAATCTCAATCGTATTTTTTAAATAATTACAAAACAATTTTTTGAACAGAAAGACCTAGTTTATTTACACTACGAACAATATAAACTCCTGAATGCAATATAATTTCCTGACCAATCTTAACACATTCATTAAAATGTATTTTCCCATCTAAAGAATATACTCTCATTGTTGCTTCTGAAGTAGAGATTATGCCGTTTTTTGTTACTGAAAATAAACTATTCTCTTTTATTTGATTAGATAATCCTGTTGTAAAATAATCACTTTCATAAGCTCCAATATCTACTGTTGTGCGCAAAATGCGTATATTCATTGCCAAATCATAACTATCAACTACAGCAGTATTATCGCCAATATTTATACAGGGTGAAGCAGAAGCAAGTGAATAATCCAATGCATCCAGCGTGGTAACATCTGCAACATAACCAACAGAAGCTCCAACATTTTTAAAGTTCGGACCGACAGCGTTGTTGTTTGTCTGATTTAATACGATTGTGTTTAACGCACCTGTAAAACTAAGATCTGATGCAACATGATGAACGTTTGTTGCCGGATTGGGTAACCCTCCAATACTTGAAAGAGAATTATCAAAACTGTTTCTATTGTTCCACACAATGCAATTAACCAATGAGCCACTTGAGCCCAAAAACATTACTGTTCCAGCACCATCAGCTGTTCTTGCACTCTTGTTGTTTACAAAAGTACAATTATAAAAATTGCATGTACCTAAGTTACCAACTACCGAAGCCTTATCTGCAGCTTCGTTATTCTCGAACAAACAGTTATAAAAAGAGACACTGTTACCCGCTACCAAACTAATTGTTCCATTATTTCCTGTGGATCTATTGTTTCTAAAAATACAATTACGAACAATCATATTTTGTGAAAGTGAGCCTGAAAAGGATATAGCTCCACCAGCATTGGAAGTTCCATTTTGAAGTGTAAAACCATCTAATATAAAATTTGTAGCATCACCCGTAGACCCAACCAGAAAGTGTCTGGAATTAGTTGCTGTTCCGGTATTATTTAAAATGGTTTTATTGGTAACCCAGTTGCGGTCTGCAAGTGCTATTTCAGTTCCGGCAAAGCCACCGTAAATTGAAATGCTTTTAAAACTTACGCTTACTCCGCCAGCAGCTTGAGTATAAGTGCCTGCTTTCACCCATACCTCATCACCATCTGCTGCAATCGTTATTGCTTGTGCAATGGATTGTTTAGGGCTGGCCCAGCTTAAACCAGTATTTGCATTTGACCCGGTTGTCGTTACATAAATTGTTTTGGCGGAAAGAGAAGTGAATAATAAGATGGAAAAAAATAACACAAAATACTCTTTTGTAAAATTTGAATTTTTCATTATATTAAATTATTAAAATAGTTATCAACATATGCGGTATGCCTATATATAGATTTGCAACTTCAATAGATCAACTGATTATAAACTGTGATTTTTAAAATCATTGTCAAGAAAATCTCAATAAACTTCCCCAATTAGATTGATTTAATGCTTCATCATTCTGTGGCTAACGATTCAGGAGAAATTGTTTTTTCATTCCAAAATTGAAACATAGACATACGTAATTCAGTACTACCATAAGGAACAAGACTTATCGTTTCGGGCTCTAATCTTCGAAGTACAAAAATCATTTCACCTCTATTCAATAGTGGAGGAGAAGTGAGCGGAAAATATGAGATTGTTCCATTTTCTGATATTTTTCTATAACTCTCTTTCCATCTCTCAGCTTTATAAGCCGGCACCTTTATACTGAAAGGCTGCGGCTGTTGTTCCCATGGGTTAGAAATATTTATCCTCCCTGAACGTACAATTTTGAGTAAAGATAAATCTTTCCCATCAACTCCCAAAATATAATTCCAATCAGAAACTGGATTCATTGTATAGCCCATAAATGGTTTATTATGAGATGGAATTTTGACCTCTACCTGCTCCTTATTTGTTTTTACAGGTAATGCAAAAAGCAAAGAGCCATATTCAACAATCATCGCATCGTCTGTCCATTTTTGAAAACGAGCTTTTGCTGTTAAACAAACCTCAATAATATCTCCCTTCTTAAACTTTTCCTTTAATTCATAAAAACTTCCCTGTTTTACACCTACTCTATTTACTCCATTAAATTTAACTGTCGCACTTTCAGCCCAATCTGGAATTCTTAATTGAAGTGGAAATTCCGCTCGCCCCTCAGTTACTGATATTTTTATAGAATCTGAATAAGGATAAACCGACTCCTCTTTCAACGTAATTTTAGAGTTGCCTATTTGATGTTCTACGCTACCAGGGCCATAAAGTGCTTTAACTAAAGTTCCATTATCACCTTTCAACCATTGACTACCAACATATATTGGAAACATTCGATTTACATTACCGGTACAACATGGTGGATTATGTAATTGCCTATATGCAAACCTTGACCATTCATAAGAAGAAACATGACTTGATTTTGCATCACAATAAATTTGATTTGGACAAGAATAATATTGATGTGCATCAAATTGTTTTGTAATAGATCCTAAACCGGCATTGAATAACGCGCGTTCCATACGGTCAGCATAACTAGCATTGCCGGTTGCCTGAAGCATATAATGACATGTCCATAGATAGTCCACTATATCACAAGTTTCATGTGTATTAAGTGATGTTCTCCCCGACAAACCTTCTTCGGCACTTGGTACGCCATCAGGCAACATATGGAAATTATCTAATTTCTCGAATCCTGCAATTGCTTCGTCTAAGTATTTTTTTTCTTTTGTAACTTGATAAAGCAAAATTGGAACTTTTAATAATTCAAGATAGGTAACACCGTGAATTTCATCTTTTTCTTCCGATGAAAAATGTGGAATAATATCTTCTTTGAAGGTAGATGCAATAATTTGAACTTTTGGATAAATAGTGTTCTTTATTAAATCTACATACTTTGGATTTCCTGTTTTTCGATATAACCATGCCATTATTTCAACATTTCCCATATCACGACCAGATAAGGGTATTGTGTCGTTTGCATAATGTTTTTCTAATGCAACAATTATTTTTTTATCTCCATTGTTATCATAGGCTGCCATCATCGCTCTAAAAAAAACTACATGAGGCCACCTGCGTCGATCACCATATAATAGCTCCGATCCTATCACTCCATTAACAGATGCTTTATTTATCGCACCATAAATAGCTTTACTTGCTTTACTTAACAAAAAGTCACTGTTTAACAAAAGCCCACATCGAATTATACCATCGTACAAGTAGGCTTGTTGCTCGTAAGGAACCCAATTAGCGGCAGTTGCTTTTCCGAACTTTTTCATAAAAGGGTTATCACCCCATCCATCTTTCATGAATGGATAACCAATGGTATCAAGATATCCAGTTAAACCTTTTTCCTGATTCAAAAGCATAGTTCTTAACCACCCTTCAGGTTTGATTTTTCTAAGAGGAATGTCATTAAATTTATTTGCATTTGTTTGAGCATTCAAAATAGAAGTTATTAATAGAAACAATACAATTATATATTCTTTTGTTTTCATACAATTGGGATTTAAATTATCAATAAATATTCTGAATTATATAATTATTTTGTATGTTCTTTTACCCATCTATCGTGAACAGCTTGTTTTAATTTTAAATACTTTATGAATTCTTCAGGAGTAAGAAGTGATTTGATTTGATTGTCTTGCGCTTTTCGAGCTTCAACTTGTTTATCCTTTTCAGCTTTCGTTTTTTGAATAATATTGTTTGTAGAGTCAATAATTGCATAAACTCTTTGTGATTTAGAACTTGAGATTCCAAATTCTTCAATTTCTTTTACAGAAGTTTTTTGTGCGTTACACATTCCAATAAATAGCAATAATAAAAATGCTGACATACTTAATTTTTTCATTTTATATTTGTTTTATAATTATACGACAAAATTAGAAGATAATTAGGGTGTAGAACTAATAAAACTAGTCCATTTTCTGTCAATTTTGAACATTACGTTTCAATGATGTTAGTTTGCATCAAGTCATAATCTCTTGCAATTCATTGAGTAAAGTTTCATTGATCAATGATGTCGTGACACATATTTTTCGTCGAAAAATTTTGAGGGTTTATAAACAACATTGTCAAAAGCTTTCAATGTTTGTTTGTATTGCATTAGGTAAATTTTTCTATTTGCACATCTTTAGTAATTACGAATGCATTTGTCCTGTATATTTTCTATATTTCATTTAATTTGTAATCTTCTATGAATTTTTCTTTTAAGGGAAAAGTAAAATCAAAACACAGAATTATTAAAAATATTTTGGCATGTAAATCTTGTTTTACTTAGAATGAACAAAGTTGTATTTGTGTCAATTATGATTACAAAATAACGTTTGGTTACTTTTAGATGTGTATCTTGAAATTAGCTCGTGAATAATATGATCTGCAATATCCAAACCTTTGAAAAGTTCAGTATTTATTGCTTTATCTACAAGCAAGGTTGAGAAGATAATTTTGCAATTACGCTGCTTTTGTATCTCTTCGGTTTTTAACTTCCACTTTTCAAACGCTCCCTGATCCGGAAACAAAATCACTTTTCTATTCTTTATTACCTGACATTTTTCAATTGATAGACCGTTTAGACTACCAGCTGCTAACCATATTAATTCCGGGATAACACAGCTTGCAATGCAGGCTGTTTTTTCGCTTTCGACAATAGCGACTGTTGCGGTTGGGTTAGCTGCTAATAGATGTTCACCGAAAAAGCATTGTTGTAAATTGAAATTTTCCGGCAATTCACCCAATTTCTTTAGTTTGTTGTGTACCCAATTAATTGCGCCACTTTGATGTTTGATCCGTTTGCCCGTTTCGGGATTGTATTGCATGATTTTGCCGGTACGAATTTTTCCGGTAATGTCGATTTGCCAAAAAATTACTTCTTTGTTTTTGGTAGCTCCCAGCAGGTATTTTTCAAAAACTGTGTTGATTTGATCTTCTGAGAAATGGGATTGTAAGAATGAAACAAAGTTGCTTGCGGGGCTGAGGGAGTTTATGAGGTAGGGGAAAGGAACCTCACCCGACCTCACCCCAGCCCTCTCCAAAGGAGAGGGAGCGGAGCGTATATCAGCATTTGTTGTATTTGAGTAGTGCGACCCCACCCAGCCTCCCCGAAGGGAAGGAGAAGTAGACCTCACCCCCAGCCCCTCTCCTAGATGAGAGGGGAGTTTTTGAGGATTATCGGTAAAATATTGTTTTGGGGTGTAGTGATAGCCACATTTAATTTCGCGGTCGCATCGGCCAACGGTTCGGTGGATTGGTTCGTGGGAATTGCCATCAAGGTACAATGTGAAACTTTGATTGCGACCACAGGAAGGGCATTTGAAGCGAGTGGATTTGCCTTTGTATTTTTGTAAATATGGGAGTTTGTACATAAATCCTTGATTTAGTTTTTTATTGTCCTCAAGCCGGACTGGCTTTTACTTTTTAGCTACAGCCCTAAAAAGTAAACAAAAAAGGCCGCCGCTGCCGACAAAAAGCTAAAAATTGTATGCGTTTCGCTCAAAGCGTCCAAACTCCTCTCCGTCAGCTGACGGATCGTCAAACAAGGACGCTTTTTAACCGCATTACTACTACAATTTTTTTTCACGCTTTTTATCTAAGGCGGAAATATGGATATTGAGGGTTGCGGTGTGTTTTGAATAAAACTACTGTTGGTTAATAGATTAGGCTGACCGCAACCGCAACAACGCAACTAAGCATATAATTCATAATTAATAATGCATAATGGATAATTGATTCTATTCATTGCAGATTTTGGAAATGTATTGCCGGGATACGCCAATGGAGTCGGCAAAGGCTTGTTTATTTTTAATACCGTATTCCTGTTGAATTATGCGTATTGCTTCTACAGACGATACGTTTTTTTCTTCACCGGCATTTTCAACCCTCAGAATATTGGCATTAAAGTAGTGGCAAATATCAATGGCATATTGAATGGCTTCTTTAGTTATTTCGCTTTGCTGCCATTCGTCGGGATTATAAACGCCTTTGACAAGCTGAATTATCAATGCTATTCGTAATACCTGAATTTCCATTTTAGCATAGGTTGCCCGAAAAAAGTTGTTGGAGCTACTATTAACCAAATCGGTATTGTTATTGGCGTATAATACAAAAAGTTTGCGGGCTTCATCGGAAAGCAAATATGGTTCTTTTGATTTCTCCAATTGATAGCAATGCTTTATCAATTCGTTGTATTGCTCCAGGATATTTTTATCAGGTGTTTTCTCGGAATATTTTTGTTTTATGATTTCTCTTGGATACACGTATAAAAAGCGGCTTGCAAAACCATTTTCCTTCAGGTAATTGTTGTTGAGTGCCACATTGAGAATTTCGGGCTGAATGGTGCCGCAAATAGTCATAAATGGTTCGGGTATCTGTAAGGGTTCCTCACTCTTTCGGTTGATACAGAACTGCGCATTATTGAAAATGGACAGATAGCGACTTATCTCACCGCTTTTGTTGTATCTACCAAAGTCGGCAAACCAACCTGAAAGCTCATCGCGGTACAATGAAACTGCACCACTATTGCGAAACATGGTTTGGTACAAACTCTCCGGGGTAAAGTCATCGATTAAACATTGTTTGTAGAATGGTCTATCAGGTTCTAATTTTCGGTTTTGTTTGGCCTCTGCACAATCGGACTTCCAATTGTTTAATTCAAGTTGATAGCTTTCGAAGCTTATATTGTCGAGCTGCAGGAGTGGACGAAATGCGGCAGCAACCGGTTCGGACTTACCAACGCCCGGAGGTGCAACAAACATTAGCCACAACTGACCAAAGTTACGATACTTGCCGCTATCGACTGTGAACTTCTTGCGAACAGCGGAACTAACAGCACATAACGCCGAGAGGGCAGGGAATTCAATGGGAACTCCATATACTTCTGATATTTCCTTTGCAAAATCGAGAATCACTTTCGGCATACCACTTGTAGGAAAAATGGTATCATTTTCATTTGAATTCCTATTTATGCATTGAATTTCAGCTTTCAGCTTCTGAATAAAAGCTGTATTTTTGTTTTGTGTTGGTTTATTTGCCTCTTCGGATTGTGATAGGTTCGAAGGGGCTTTTTTTTCTTCTATCATGACTTTCTCCCTGCCTTTTTAATTGATTTATGGTAGTTCTCGTCGAGTAGTTTCTTAATGTCGGACATGCGGAAATAAATTTTACCACTTATCTGAGAATAACTAATCAAACCCTGGTCTCTCCACAATTGTGAAGTACGCACACTGATACTCATTAAATCCATAAATTCATCGTTAGAGAAAAACGGATCATCGGGTAGCTTTCGGTTTTCATTAAGTCCGGCAATAAGATTATCGAGCTTCTGTAATAATACTTCATGCTTTGAATTGACTTCTTTCAATGACTCAATGATAGTTTCATCATCGAGCATTTTCTTTCTGATATCAGCTTCAAACTTTTCGAAATGTTCTTTGTAATTCATCTTGAGCTCCTTCCATTTGTAAGCTGATTTTCCTTTTCTTCGATAAACTCCTGTACTGTTTGAATTCGGTTGGCCAACAACCAGGCTTCAATTTCTTCTCTCCTGAAAAGTACTTTTGCGTTTCGTTTATAAAACGGGATTGCTTTTTCACAAATCATTTTATTGATTGTATTTACAGCATAGCCGGTTAGTTCGCTACACTCTTTTTTGCCGAATGTTTCCGGAAATACTTTTTGCTCAGATTGAGAAATTGGCTGTGGTTTTACCATGTCGCCAAGTAGTTCTTTGAACTGGCCAATAGTTAAAGCTGCCAAGGGTGTTTCGTTTGTTGGTTGGAATTTTGTTTCCATTTTAGTATGTTTTTTTGTGTTTATGGAAGCCAATAGCTGCGCAGTCTATCGGCTTTCCTGCTGCAAATGTATCATCAAAAATATAAGTGGATACTATAAAATCATGGGAATTATAGGGTCGGACTCCGACTTCGGACGGGTCGGACAGGGTCGGAAAAAAGATAAAAAAAGCCTCAAATAGAGGCTATAGTAGGGTCGGAATAAGGGTCGGAATTTTAAGCGTTTTTTTTATTTGAAATGATGATAATTTGTTCTATTTCTTTATACATTCTACTTCGTTCATATTTACGTTTGGTTGGTTTGACATGTACTCTGGTGCCAAAAGCTGTTTTGACAGTAAGCGCAATACTCTCACCACACAAATGTTGAATTATATTCGATAGCAGCGTGTTGGATTTATTCCACTTCAATGTTTCGGGCGATTTTATGGGTTTACGATTAAACCAATAGAGCCAGATGTCTGAATTTGTATTTTCCAATAGGTTCTTTTGAATAAGATGTTGCATTATTTTTATCAAACAGTCGTCGGATAGAAATGATTGGAATTTGGGTACTACATTGCTTTGCTTGTTGTAGGTTGTATTGAGTTCAGTTAAAGTGTCCTGAAACATAAATAAATTACAGTTTGCCTCCCGCGCATGTTTTGCTATGCTTATGTCAAAATGGATAAATGCATTAATAAGCTTATCAATAAAATCAAAATGATTGATGAGTTCAACTGTCAGCTTATAGACCGGATATACTTCTTCCTCAAAGCCTAAACCTGTAACATTGTCTTCTTTAACAAAATTATGGTCAATAATATACAGAAACAGTTCTTTGATCCTGAAATTGAGCAAGTTTTCATCTACATCTAAATTGTAAACATGACCTTTATTAAAGCTGTTTATTAGCATTTTGGCGTAAGCAATTCTTTCATTTTTATTCCTAAGAATCAACAGATTCTGCTCAACTTCTGCAATTGCTTTTAAATACAACTCTGACCGGTTTGATAATGTGTTTTCGGGTATTGAATTTGTGATACAATTAGCCCAGCTAAAAGCTTTAAATTTGAGTCGGTCTCTGAAACTTAAGGGCAAAGCTTTCCCATGATTTTTTTTAAACTGATAAAAGCCCTGGAGTCGAATCTGAGCTCTTAATTTTTCTTCGTTGAGTTCTTTTGTTTTATGGCAAAATGAGTTATGCCAGCACATGTAAACGGTTTCGGAAAGTACATTAAAATCTTTCAGATACAGGTTGGTTAAATCGCGCGAAATCATTCTTTTGTTTGGTGTGTAATACTTTTATTAATTTTTCAATGTTGTGTTTTAGAAAAAAAATGACATGAAGAAACATGCCATTTGGGAAAATATTAACGTATCAATTGTACGTTTATTATGTGAATATTACAAAACTTTTGCGGCTTCGTCAATTTCTACATTTGCAAAACTATCCAAATAGGTGTTTGTTGTTTTCATATCTTTGTGATCCATAATCTGTGAAATCAACTCACGTTTGATTCCATTATTCTGCAAGGTCATTGCCATGGTGTGCCGACTGACATAGGAAGTTAGGTTTATATCGCCAATGCCTAGAACCTTAGCCATTTCTTCAAGATTGTTGTTTATAGTAAGCAATCTATTGTGAATGTGTTTGTATAACTTCTCTCCAGTATAATCTTTGCGTGACACGATTGGAAGTAGATAATTACCAATGGGGGGTTGAATACTACATAATTCGTTTATTATTGTTTGAAGCTCGTCTGTTAACTTTATGCTGATGGACTTAGACTTTTTGCTGTATTGAGTTTTTTGACGCTTATAAACGATGTATTGGCCATTTTCAAGCCTCTTGATATTATCAGGTGTTAGGTGAGCCATATCCACAAAACTCATCCCATAGCAATAGTATGAGAATAAGAATACTAAGCGGGCAAATTGTACTGGTTCTTTCAGCTGTATATCTGCTTTTACTTTAGCCAGATAATCAGTTGGTAAATATCGTTTTTCTGTCTCTTCTTCTAATTTGGCCACTTCAAAACCGCCTTTCCCGAATGGATAGGTTGAACGGCTTGCTTCCTTAGCTTCTATTGCCAGATTGAGAATAGAACGCAACTGTTTCATATAACCCTTACGAGTATTACCACAACATCCTTTACGTTGTACAATCCGTGTTGTACCATTTTTGTTCTTATGAACTGCTTCTCGTGGTGTTTGGAGAAAAGCATCAAAATCCCTGACATACTTGGTATCAATTTCCGAAAATAATCTCTTATTGAACTTTTTATCAAAGATTTCAAGTATTAACAATGCCCTTTCGTAATTCTTACCATTACCAATATGGCCGGTATTTTTCAATACTTGTATGTGGTTTTCAAAAAAAGGCTTAACTTTGCCCTTCTTTGCACGATTGAGGAATGATTCTTCGAATTGGTTTAGAGTCCAATCGATTTTGTTGCGGTCGAATTCATCAACAACATCTTTGGCTTTTAAAAACTGACTGTTAATGAATGCATTGTTCTTCTCATAATCAGGATTGACACGTTTATCTTTCTTGAACTGAGAAAACTCTTCGTTCCACTGGTCGGGAGTTGCAGAAAGATTTAAACTGATGAATTTTCGTACCCGATCTTTGGTAATTCTCAAAACAATCGGGTGTTCACCACTCTTTAAAGTGGTGCTCTTGTAAAGAATAATTGAAATGTATTTCATACTTACGTTACACTTTACGTTACACAAACATTACACATTTGATAAAACTTAAGCAAAAAGTATCAAATAAGCAGGCTTGTTAGGCGTTGATTAATAAGTACAAAGATACATAAATACAATGAATTACCAAAATGTATAATGAAGAATATACACTTCTAAAGGGGAATAAGAGATATTACTATTGATTATAAAAATTATTTATATGGAAAGTCAAAATAAATATTTAGGAGACAAAACCAACTTCAGTTCCCCTTTAGGGGCTAGGGGCAGGCTTTTTGTTCATTCAAAAAAAATGCTGGCCGATTTACAGACGCCGGTAGGAATATATTTAAAAATACGCGATTTGTACACCAACTCAGTGCTGTTGGAAAGTTCTGATTATCATGGTGTTGAAAATAGTTATTCCTATATCGGTTTTTGTCCGATTGGTGGAATCTCGGTTAATCGCTTTTTGATAAAAGAAGAATATCCTGATGGCACTAAAATAGAAACACCAGTTACCAGCAAACTAACTGTGGCTGATCGTTTCGATGCTTTTCTGAAATCGGTGGAGTTAGTAAAAAATGATCATCCATTGGGCATTAATGGCTTGTTTGGCTATTCGTCGTACGAATCTGTTCAGTATTTCGAAGATGTAAAACTTGCAGCCCGCGAAACAGTTCCCGGAAGTATGCCAGGCTTGCATTATGTGTTGTTTAAATACATTATTGCTGTAAATCATTTCAATAATGAGCTGACAATTATAGAAAACCTATTAGAAGGAGAAACTTCAAAAATCAGTGATATTGAAGAAATTCTGGAGAATAACAACATTGCGACTTACGAATTTTCGGCTGTTGGCGAAGAAAAATGTGATATTTCCAACGAAGATTACAAAAAGATGGTAACTCGCGGAAAAGAAGAATGCTTCAAAGGAAATGTGTTCCAGATTGTGCTCTCACGCCGTTTTTATCAAGCGTACAAAGGGGATGATTTTATGCTCTACCGCACTTTGCGTTCGGTAAATCCTTCGCCTTATTTGTTCTATTTCAATTTTGGCGATTTTCGCATTTTTGGTTCGTCGCCCGAAGCACATTTGGTGGTGGATGCCAAGAAACAAAAAGCCTATATCAAGCCCATTGCAGGCACTTTCCGGCGTACGGGAAACGACGAAAAAGATGCGGAACTGGCCGAAAAACTAAGCACCGACAAAAAAGAAAATGCTGAGCATGTGATGTTGGTCGATTTGGCTCGTAACGATTTGAGTCGAAACACGGAGCACGTACAAGTCGAATTATTTCGCGAAGTGCAATATTATTCACACGTACTTCATTTAGTTTCGAGTGTGAGCGGCAAACTGAACCCTGATACCAAGATTATCAAGCTTTTTGCTGATACTTTTCCGGCAGGAACACTTTCCGGTGCGCCGAAAATCAAGGCTATGCAGCTGATTGACAGCATTGAACCACATGACCGTGGACCTTATGGCGGTTGCATTGGTTACATTGGTTTTGATGGAAGTATGAATCAGGCGATTACTATTCGTTCGTTTGTAAGCAAAAACAATACACTTTACTACCAAGCTGGTGCGGGAGTTGTAGCCAAATCGGACGAAGAAAGCGAATTGCAGGAAGTGAATAACAAATTAGCTGCACTGAAAAGAGCGGTGGAAGTTGCATCAGGTAAATAAATAAAGATATGAAAATTTTAGTTTTAGATAATTACGACTCATTTACCTATAATTTGGTTCATGCAGTTAAAAAACTGGGATACACCGATGTGGAAGTGCATCGCAACGACCAAATAGCGTTGGAAGAAATAGCGCGCTTTGATAAGATTATCCTTTCACCGGGGCCGGGTGTTCCTTCCGAATCGGGCATTTTGTTGGATGTAATACGTACTTACGCACCAACAAAACCTATTTTGGGTGTTTGTTTGGGCGAACAAGCCATTGCCGATGCTTTTGGCGGAACTTTGATTAATCTGTCTGAAGTGCATCATGGTGTAAGCTCCATTGTTGATGTATTGGAAGAGGATGTACTTTTCAAAGGATTGGATAAAAAGATTGAAGTGGGGCGCTACCACTCGTGGGCTGCCGAAAAATCAACTTTGCCCGAATGCCTAACCATTACAGCCGTTGACGAAGAAGGAATGATTATGGCTTTGGCACACAAGACCTACGACGTACGTGGAGTTCAGTTTCATCCGGAATCCGTTTTGACACCTGATGGGGAGCAAATGCTGAAAAATTGGTTGGAAAAATAGTTACAAGTCACATGTTACAAGTCCTTAGAGGAATGTTCTGATAACTTACCTCTTACTGCTTGCCTCTTACTTCTTAAAAATATGAAACAAATACTTAATCAACTTTTCAATCACCAGTCGCTAACACAACAAGAGGCTGCTGAAGTAATGACAAACATAGCTGCCGGAAAATACAACGATGCGCAGATTGCTGCATTTATTTCGGTATATCTAATGCGTAGTATCGAACTCGATGAGGTAATTGGCTTTCGCAATGCCTTACTCGAATTAGCAATTCCGATGGATTTGTCGGAATTTGATGCGCTCGATATTGTGGGTACGGGAGGCGATGGCAAAAACACTTTTAATATTTCCACCTGTAGCTGTTTTGCATTGGCGGGAGCTGGTTATAAAGTGGCGAAACATGGAAACTACGGTGCCACTTCGGTGAGTGGTTCGTCGAACGTGTTGGAGTATTTTGGTGCAAAGTTTACTACGGATATAAATGTAATTAAACGTTCGTTGGAAGATGCGGGTTTTGCTTATTTGCATGCTCCATTTTGCAATCCGGCTATGAAAAATGTAGCACCGGTGCGAAAAGGCTTGGGAGTTCGCACGTTTTTTAATGTACTCGGCCCACTTATCAGTCCGGTGCAACCAAACTATCAATGTCTTGGAGTGTACAATCTGAAAATGATGCGCCTTTATAATTACATTTATCAGAATTTGGGCGTGCAATACAGCATTGTTCACTCGTTGGACGGTTATGATGAGATTTCGCTCACAGATACCTGCAAAGTTTCGAATAATAGTGGTGAGTTTGTATATACGCCTGAGCAATTGGGTTTCAAGAAAATTAAGCAGGAAGAGCTTTGGGGTGGAAATACCGTAGACGAAGCTGCTCAGATATTTATGAATGTGCTCGATAACAAAGCCACTGAAGCGCAACGCAATGCGGTAGTTATCAATACTGCATTTGCCATTCAAACGCGCAGCGGCTATAAACCGTTAGAGCAATGCAAGGCCGAAGCCTCCGAATCGCTCGAAAGTGGTAGTGCGAAAAAGGCGTTTGAGAAGTTTGTGGAGATATATAAATAAGGTTTTGTTATAAGTGATTTCAAAAAAGATCTAAATATGAGAAGAGCTTTGTTTTTTGTGTTATTATCAATGAATATAATTTGTGTGTTCGCGGCCCAACCTTTTATCATATATAAATTAGGTTATTTAGGAGCTAATATTGAACTTGATGATTCAATACAAAAATGCAAATTTACTCATGATACTATTTTTAATTCAATTAGAATAATTAAAAAAAATAGTGTGTTTTCAATGAATAACGTATTATTTGAAGGAAACAAAGTTGAAAAGCTTAATGAGTTTGTTGAAAAAAATATTGAGAAAATAATTGTTTTGGAGAATGAATTAAACGAATCTTTTAAATGTAAATTTGTTCCACCTAGCCCAATATGTTATCTTTTTGAAAGTTTCTCAATTAGATACAAAAATAAAGAACATCGTTTTACTTTGATAAATAGAGAAATGAATTTGCTTGGCAAATTTTTGAAGGAAGATGAAATTAAGATTTTTGTAGATATGTTGGATGTCGTGAGTTCTGAATTTAATGAAGAATATCTTATAAAAGTTGAAATGACAAATAAATAGTTGATTAACCCAATCTCATTTATACAATGACAATTTTAGATAAAATAATAGCAAGTAAAAAAGTGGAAGTTGCATCGCGCAAACTTGCAACACCGATTTCGGCATTAGAAAAGGCTCCGGCTTTTGCGCGTAAATGCTTATCAATGAAACAAAGTTTGCTGAACTCGGAATCGGGAATCATTTCGGAATTCAAGCGTAAGTCACCTTCATTAGGGTGGATTCATGAAGATGCAGATGTGGTGGATGTGACTTCAGGATACAGTGCTGCCGGTGCTTCGGGAATTTCAATTTTGACCGATGAGGAATATTTTGGCGGTACGCCTATGGATTTAATGGCTGCCCGTCAATTTATAACTTGTCCGGTATTGCGTAAAGATTTTGTGATTGACGAATATCAACTTTACGAAGCTAAGGCTATGGGAGCCGATGTTATTTTGTTGATTGCAGCGGCATTGACAGTGGAACAAACATTGGAATTGGCTGAAAAAGCGCACGAACTTGGTTTAGAAGTATTGCTCGAAGTACACAATGCAGAAGAACTCGGACATGCCAACGATTACGTGGATATGTTGGGCGTAAACAATCGGAACCTGAAAACTTTTGAGCAAAGTATTCAGACTTCGTTCGATTTGGCAGCATTAATTCCCGATAAGTTCGTAAAAGTGAGCGAAAGCGGCATTTCTAAAACTGAAACTGTTAAAGAACTTCGCAAAGTGGGATACAAAGGCTTCCTTATGGGTGAGAATTTTATGAAAGAAGAAAATCCGGCGGAGGCGTTGCAGAAGTTTATTAAAAAACTTGCCCCTAACCCCTAAAGGGGAACAAGAGAAATTACTTTTGATTGATGAAATTGTATGAATGTAAATGTAAAAAATATACAAGACGAAACTAACTTCAACTCCCCTTTAGGGGTTGGGGGCAGGTTAGGTGTCAAAATTTGCGGGATGAAATTTCCCGAAAATATACGCAGTATTGCAGATTTACAGCCCGATTTTATGGGTTTTATTTTTTACCCAAAATCGCCGCGTTATGCTGAGCCACTTGATGTTGAAACAATCAATTCGTTGCCAAAAACGATTAAAAAGATTGGTGTTTTTGTAAACGAGGAGTTGGAAAATATTTTGACTATTGTTTTTAAATACAATCTGGATGGAGTTCAACTGCACGGCAGTGAAAATGTGGAGATTTGTCGCAAATTAAAAGGTACAGGCTTATTGGTTTTAAAAGCATTTCCAATAGCCGAAGCCTATAATCTCAACGTTACTAAAGCCTATGATGGTTCGTGTAACTTTTTTCTTTTCGACACCAAAACGGAAGCGTATGGAGGTTCAGGAGTAAAATTCGATTGGAGTATGTTAGCCGAATACACTGGTGAAACACCATTTCTATTAAGTGGAGGCATTGCTGCCGATGATGCCTTAGCCATTCAGGAAATTAATCATCCAAAATTTTACGGGATTGACTTAAATAGCAAGTTCGAAATTTCACCAGGATTTAAAAACGTGAAACTCTTAAATAAATTTTTACAAGCTCTTAAGTTATAAAAAGTTACACATCTTCCTCCACAACCAAGTTGTCGATAATAAATAATTGTCGTTCGGAAGTGTTTTTTCCCATGTAAAACGAAAGTAAATCATGCACGGCATCTTCCTTTTTTAAAGTCACTTGATCCAAACGAATGTCTTTGCCTATGAAGTGCTTAAATTCATCGGGCGATATTTCTCCAAGTCCTTTAAAGCGCGTTATTTCAGGATTTGCACCTAATTTAGCCATTGCTGCTTGCCTCTCTTCGTCGGAATAGCAATAAATAGTCTCCTTTTTATTTCGAACTCTAAAAAGTGGTGTTTGCAAAATATGAACGTGGCCTTTTTTGATTAAATCGGGGAAGAATTGCAGAAAGAATGTGATTAGCAATAGACGAATATGCATTCCATCCACATCGGCATCGGTGGCAACTATCACTTTATTGTAACGAAGGTTGTCAATGCCATCTTCAATATTTAAGGCGGCTTGAAGTAGGTTGAACTCCTCGTTTTCGTACACTATTTTTTTTGTTAAGCCATAACTATTCAACGGTTTACCACGCAAACTGAATACTGCTTGTGTGTTTACATCCCTGCTTTTGGTAATGGATCCACTTGCCGAATCACCTTCGGTAATAAAAATACTACACTCTTGAATTGCTCTATTTTTAGCTTCATCTTTTGTAGGTGAATCGTTGTAATGTACACGGCAATCGCGTAATTTCTTATTGTGCAGATTCACTTTTTTGGCTCTTTCGCGCGCCAATTTCGTAACACCAGCTATTGCTTTTCGCTCTTTTTCGGAGTCCTGAATTTTTTGCAATAAGGTCCCAGAAGTTTCTGTATTGCGGTGTAAGAAGTTATCCAATTCTTTTTTTAAAAAATCAGAAATAAATTTATTTACCGACAATCCACCCGAAGGCGCCATATCACGAGAGCCAAGTTTTGTTTTGGTTTGACTTTCGAAAACAGGCTCTTCAACGCTAATAGCCACAGCAGCAATAATACCGTTGCGAATATCAGTAACTTCGTGATTTTTATTGTAAAACTCTTTGATGGTTCGTGCTACAGCCTCACGGAATGCACTTTGATGTGTACCTCCTTGTGTAGTATGTTGCCCGTTTACAAACGAATAATACTCCTCACCATACTGATCGCTATGCGTTAAAGCTATTTCAATGTCCTCACCTTTGAGATGAATAATGGGATACAATGGCTCCGCTGTCATGTTTTCATTTAGCAAATCGAGCAAGCCGTTTTTCGACAAAATCTTTTTTCCATTGAAGTTTATCGTTAAACCAGTATTGAGATACGCAAAATTGCGTAACATGGTTTCAATGTACTCTTCTTTGTACACATAATCGTTGAAAAGTTTACTGTCGGGCACAAAATATACATACGTTCCACGTTCGGAAGTGGAATCGTCAATTATTCCACCATCGTTCACCAATTTACCTTCAACAAATTCTGCTCTGCGCGATTTTCCTTCACGAAAACTTTGAACAATAAATGTAGCCGAAAGCGCATTTACTGCTTTCGTACCAACGCCATTAAGTCCAACCGATTTTTTAAACGCTTTGGAGTCGTATTTACCACCGGTATTCATAACCGACACAGCATCAATCATTTTGCCTAACGGAATACCACGTCCGTGGTCGCGCACTTCTACATGTCCATCTTTCACCTTCACTTCTACCGAACGACCTTCGCCCATGCGATATTCGTCGATACAGTTATCGAGTACTTCTTTGAGTAGTACATAAATACCGTCGTCGGAATGCGTGCCATCGCCTAACTTGCCAATATACATTCCCGGACGGCGACGCACATGCTCTAATCCTTCGAGCGTAATAATATTGCTATCGCCGTAATCAACTGATTGTGTGATAATTTGTTCTTCCATAATAATTATTTTGCTATCCAACTTTCCGGATTTAAAAGTCCACGTCCTTGCCAAATTTGAAAGTAAAGTTCAGTTTTGTTGTCGTTATCGGAGTCAGTAAAAATCCGACCAATCGATTGTTTTGCCGATACTTTATCGCCTACATTTACATAAATTTCGGTTAAGTTGGCATATACAGTTCTAAATTCGCCATGTTGAATTATTACAGCATTGTTTGTGCCCGGAATGGAGAATCGTTGTGTAACTGTTCCTTCAAAAACTGCTCTTGCATTGCTTCGGGCAGGTGTTTGTACGTAAATACCTTTATTGTTTGTAGTTACATGTTTTAGAACAGGATGCGCCTGCACGCCATAATGTCCACTAATATAACCATTAGATGTTGGCCATGGCAATCGTCCCCTATTGGCTGCAAAATTCCCCGAGATTAATGTTTCCTCCTTGGTAAGTGCCGAAACAGCTGTACTTTTGGCAGGCGTTTTTGCTTCTTTTTCGGCAATTTCTTCCGCCTTACTAGCTTCGGATGCCGCTTCTTTAGCTTCGGCTTTGGCTATTTCTTCGGCTTTTACTGCAGCTTTCACCTCGGCTTTGGCTTCTTTGGAATTAGTTGTTTTGCTTTTTTCCTCAGCAAGACGTCTAATCTCCTCTGCTTTCTCGGCAGCTATTCGTTTCCGTTGTTCTTCGGCACGTTTGGCATCGGCAGCTTTTTTAGCTTCAATTGCCTTTTGCGTTAATATTTGTTGTTGTTTTTCGGCATTACGTTTTGCTTCGGCTTTTTTAATTTCGGCAGCAATAATATTAGCAATTTTATTATTTAAATCGGCTGCTTTCTTTTGTTGAATTTTTAAATCGGCTCTGAGTTTACTTTCTTTCTTTTTTAAGTCAGTAAGTTGCACTTTCACTATCTTTTCATCCTTCGATAATTTTACTGTTTCGGCTTCTTTCTGTTTTACAACAACCACTTTGGTGTTTTTATTGCGAACAAGACTATCACTCTTCGAAATGATTTGAACCTTTACGCCTTCAATTTTGCGAACTTGGGACTTCCGGTATTCTTGAAATTCCTGCAAATAACGCATTCTACGGTACGATTGGTCAAAAGTCTCGGCCGAAAGTATAAACATTATTTTAGCATAGATACTGCGGTTGGTATGTGCCTCCTGTACCATGCGGGCATAGTCTTTTTTAAGCTTCGTCAATTGGCTCTCAAGCACCTTTTTTTCTTGGTTTAAGCGAGTTACTTCACTATCAAGCGCAACAATTTCAGTCGAAATATTTTTTATCAACGATTTTCGCTCATTGATATTTTTATTTATAATGGTCAGTTTTGTTAGCGAGCTTTTTTGCGACTTTTTAGTTTCATTCAGCATTTTATTAGTGGTCTCTAGTACCTTCAATGCCTGTTTGCGTTGCGTCTCGAGTTCCTTTACGCTTTGGGCCTGTAAAGGGAGCACAAGGCACAGAATGAGAAGTAGTAATACCTTTTTGAAGTCAAATTTCATTATGGTCATTCTTTAATTTTATCAAAAATTATGTTTGTTGCAAAGGTAGTATTTATATCAATGTTCTTTTATAAAATAATCTGGTTTTTACTTATTCAATAACTGATTTATGTCTCCAACAGAATATTTCGAAGGGTCAATTCTCGTAAAAATAAGCTCACTATCAAATACTGCTTTCGAGATTTTAAAATCGAATTTTACGGTACGTTTACCGTTTGTAGTTACTAAATTTATAATTTGCGGAAAAATAATTGTTTCCAAAAGTGCAAACTGACTGTAAGCAACCTCCATGCGGTAATCGGAATTAATGGCTTTTAACTCCTGTTTCTCAATACGGTCGGTTGAGTTTATCATTATTTGCTGATTCATTTCGGAATTCTGGTAGGTTATAACATTCAGATTATTTACACTTTCGGATTGTTTGCAATTACGCAAATCGGCTTCGGCACTACCCACAGTAAAAAAGCGGTTGGAAAGCATAGCCTGTATATCGGAAAAACCCACCGTCAACCCAAATTTAGTCTTAAAATAAGCAAAAGGCACCTGATATAATTTTTTATTTACTTTGTCGAATACCAGCATACTATCCTTGAGAATTTCAACTTTAAACATTTCTAAACCCATAAAAGGCTGAATAGAAACATGTATGGCCGAATCGGTACGCATTTTACAACTAGCCGATGTGTTGAATTTTCGTCCGCCAACTTCCACCGCAACCGTCATTTTACTTACATTGGCAGATACAAACTTAGGTTCTGCTTTTTGTATTTTCTCCACTTGCTCCATTAGTTTGTGGTCGACATTGTCGGTTTGAACCAAGGCTTTTTTAGTTTTACAAGCTGTAAAAGTAAGAGCTAGAAACAAAATGCTTGTAAATAAAATTGCACCAGTTCTACGATTATTATTTCTCATTTTTCTTCAGAGTTTCAGTTAATTTATCAATTTTCAATTTCAAAGCATCCGTTTTATTTTCGAACTCATACGCTTTTTTCCACATTTCGAGTGCTTTTTTCTCATTACCCGTTTTAAGCAAAATATCGCCATAATGTTCGTACATTACAGCAGTATCTTGTTTTTTATCAGCATTGTCAATAGCACGTTCCATGTAGAATTTTGCTAAGGAATAATTACCTTGTTGGTAAAAAATCCAAGCATAAGTATCCAAATACGTACTGTTTTTTGGTTCCTTCTCTATAGTTTTGGCGCTTAAACTTTCCGCCTTTTTAAGATTTTGATTTTTTTCGGATAAATAATATGCATAATTATTCATTACATAAATATTTGCTGGATTAGCCTCTAAAGCCTTTTCGTAAGCTTCGAAAGCACGTTCGGTGCTATCCATTTTGTAGTAAATATCCCCAATTTGTGCATAATAATCACTTTTTATAGGTTTTTCTTCCTCTTTTACCAAACTCAAAGCTTTATTATTGACTAGGAGAGCCGTTTTGTAGTTTTTCAATTGCGTTTCGGCTATTCCTTTGTAAAAATAATACTGATGAATGTCGGGTAAAATAGCTATAGCTCTATCGGTTGCCTTTTGTAATTCAGTGAAATTTTGTTCCTGCAAGCGAATTTGAATGATTTGCATCCACGTTTGTACGTTTTTTTGATCAATATTCAACATGGTTTCGTAGGTTGCCAATGCTTCAGGGTATCGTTTGCGAAATTGTAGAAAAACAGCATAATAATCATATACTTTTTCTTCGAGTGGATATCGGTCGAGCAATAACTTAAACAAAGATTCTGTTTCGTCGAGCTTCACTGTATCGCGTACTAAATCTTTAACATAATCGCCCAGAATGGTTATTTTTTGCTCCACTTCTAAGGCATCGAGTTTTAGTGCTTTTACAATATTCAATTTCGAATTTTCGGTATCGCCTTTCTCTTTGTAATACTCGGATAACGAAACAAATACATACGGATTATCCGGCTCATTCGCTTCAACTTGTTTGTATATTTCAAATGCTTTTTCAGGCATTTTTTGGTACATATAAATGTCACCACGCAGCACTTTGAAGCGCATATCCGATGGGAATTTGGCTGATAGTTTGTCAATTTCGGCAATGGCTTTTTTATTCTGCTTTAGCTCCAAGTATAGATTAAACTTTTCCATTGATAATGAACCATCAATGCCTGCTATACTTTCGAGCTTATTTAGTGCCTCAATGGCTTTTGCAGGCTGCTTAGTTTGCCTGTAAAGCGAACTTAATATTTGATAAACATCTTCCTTTTCGGGAAAGTGTTTTTCTAAATTTGTAGCTATCTCTATAGCCTCATTCGGCTTTTGCAAAGCGGCGTAAAGCGAAATGAGGTTAACATTGTACCACCAGTTTTTCACATTACTCTCGTATGCTTTTTTACTTGCAAGTAGCGCTTCGTTTTTTCGTCCCATAGCAGTATAAAGCTGTCCGAGTTCCGATTGTAAGCCTCCATCAGTAGAATCAATGCTTTCGCAAATTCGAAATGTTTCGAGCGCTTGGTCAAATTTACGGTCTTCTTTTTGTTTAATACCTTCGTAAAAAAAAATCATAAAACGGGTGTAAACTTCCTCGTTAACAACCGTTTTCTCAGCTTTAGTTACAACGATTGATTTATGAGCTGTACACGAAAAAAGTGTAGCACATAAAACTATCAAGAATATGTATTTTGTTTTTACTCTCATTAAAGCAATGTAATTATTAACCAGCACTTTACAAATCTTATATACGTTATAAACTCAACTTCAATTTTGCAATCAACTCATCACCTAGTTCGGTTTTTAATTTGATATGGTTTTGAACTTCGAGCACAAATGGATTATTCTCAAAATTTCCACGTACCGATTCAAAATCCTTGTGTTTTTGTTCCTCATTACCATCAACTCCAAAACCAGTTTTCGAATTCAGATTAAATTCCTTATTAGCATCATTGTATATCATTTTATCTAGTTTCACAACCGATGTTTTCCAAATTTCGATAGTTGTTATTATATCGTTTAATGTTATTTCGGCAATTGATTTGTTCCAATATGCTTCCAACTTTTCTTTTGCCCATGTCCATTCATAATCATAATATTCCAAATGGATATTATCCAATTCGTATTGAATATCTGTAAGGTTAAATTGATTTGTCTCTATTCGAAGTAACAGTTCGTCGATTACTTTTTTGGGAGCAATAAGTCCCGAAAGGTCAATCCATTCGCCGCTACCTTTTTCAAAGTCGGGTTTTAATCGTTCACGAACTTTTTCAATAGAGCTTAAATCTGCATTTTTTAAACGAGTTATAAGCGAGTTCCCTAAAAACTTATGAATGCCTATAGTATATAATTCCAAGCCATGACGGAGTGATGAATTTTTGATACTACAATTCTGATACGTATAAACATCCGTTGTTTCGCCAGCAATTTGTTTCAAATTTGACAATACTTCCACTCCTTTCATCATTTTACCAATGGTGTAAGGGCTTAATAGATTGAAATTTATAGGATCAATTTTATGACTATCTTTTCGGTTATCACGCTTTGGCCATTTTTGAGCATCGCGTATGGTACCTACACTGCGAAGGTTAACGCCTGGAACCAAAAAACTCTCTGTGGCATTCTCAATGAGGTACGAGAATGGCAAATCCGAAGTATCGGAATGCTTGTAATGACGACCCATAACCAGCGTAAATGCACCAATACGAGCAGGCCACAAAAGGTATGAATCGCTGGTAGTTTTGGAACCACGTTCACAAATGCCTTGATGTATTGGACCTAACTTATACATGTGGTTACTCTGGTTCGAACCGCTACCGGCATTCAAAAACGAGAACATGCCCGCTATCAGAAGCGTTGATTTGTGGTGCGAAACTGTGTAAGGACCTGCAAATATGGCTGTTGCCTCGCCATGTAAACCTTGGCAGTTGGAGAAAAATAGCGAGTCGAGAGCCGAATAATGTTTGCCCATAATACATCCCTGACCAACAAAACAACGTGAAATTAATGTTGAATCGGTTACCGAAACACCTGAGCAAAGTATAAAATCATTGCATTTAACACCCGAGCCAACCAATACTGGAGCTTGCTCGTTACTATTTATAGAGCCGTTTTCGAGCAACGATGCACCTTCGATAACTGCGCTATTGCCTATTCGGACATTTTTAATACTTCCACAGTTTACAATGCGAACACCATGGCCAATTGTTCCGACCGATGATTTTAAGGTAGCAGCATAAGCATCAATCAAAAGTTGTAAATTATGAATCAACTCAGGACGGTGACGATAAAGTGTAAGTATATAAGCCAAAGGTGCTGATAGTTCATCGTAAATTGGTATTTCGCGCCCACCGCCTTCGTTCATAACAGGTACTTTTACACCGTTACCAAATGCAGATTCGCCCTCAACCATTATCAAATTTACATTTTCGATATATGAGTTGTCGCCAATTTTATAATTGGCGATATAATTGTGTACTTTATCAATAAACACATCATTCCCTACCTCACAGTTATGTAAACAACAGTTATTTAAACCGGCATGTTTCTTAAAACCTCCAGCAAGTTCAAATGTCCTATTGTATGTACCTAATTTATTTTTTCCTGAAAAATGCACATTGCATAAATAGTTTGGCGAAAAATTTTCCGCTACTTCCACCTCGTTCCAGTTTTCGGACGAACAGCCATAAACAGTGAGTGTTGCAATTTCTTTATCGGTAAGCTTTCTATACATATTATTCTTCGTATTTTTGAAACAGAAAATCGTTATACGGATACCGTACAACATGTATTTCCTTGATTTTATTGTACATCATCTCTTTTAACGACTCAATATTTTGTTTTTCACGTGCCGAAATAAATAAACAATTATCGTGCATTTTCGACATCCAAGTCTTCTTTAAATCATCCAAACTTAGGTTTTCGCGTTTAACGGGCGATAAGTCATCCTCTTCTTTTGGAGTATAATTAAATGCATCAATTTTATTGAAAACTAATATTGTAGGCTTTACACGTGGGTCAATATCTTTTAATGTTTGATTCACCACCTCAAGCTGCTCTTCAAAATTTGGGTGCGAAACATCTACCACATGAATTAACAAATCGGCTTCGCGCACTTCGTCCAATGTAGATTTAAATGATTCAATAAGATTTGTAGGCAATTTACGGATAAACCCTACAGTGTCCGACAAAAGGAAAGGCAAATTATCAATTATAACTTTACGTACAGTGGTATCTAATGTTGCAAAAAGCTTGTTCTCGGCAAATACTTCCGATTTGCTAAGCATATTCATCATAGTAGATTTGCCCACATTGGTATATCCTACAAGTGCTACTCGAACCATCTTACCACGGTTTTTACGTTGTGTAGCCATTTGTTTATCAATGTCTTTGAGGTTTTGCTTGAGCAGCGAAATTTTTGTGAGGATAATCCGGCGGTCAGTTTCAATTTGTGTTTCACCAGGGCCACGCATACCTATACCACCTTGTTGGCGCTCAAGGTGGGTCCAAAGTCGGGTAAGGCGAGGCAACATATATTGCAGTTGTGCCAATTCAACCTGAGTTTTAGCATTGGCCGTTTGGGCACGTTTGGCAAAAATATCCAGAATTAAATTTGTGCGGTCAAGTATAAGCACATTGAGTTCTTTCTCTATATTTCGCAATTGTTTTGGCGACAATTCATCGTCGAAAATAACCACTCCAATGTCATTGGCATCGACATATTCTTTAATCTCTTGTAACTTACCTGGGCCTACAAAGGTCTTGGGATTGGGATAATCAATGCGCTGAAAAAACAGTTTTTCAGGAGATGCACCAGCAGTATCGGCTAAAAAAGCCAATTCGTCGAGGTACTCATGCGCACGATCTTCTTTTTGGTGTTGGGTAATTAAGCCAACTAGAACAGCTTTTTCCTGATATATTTCTGTTTGCATTAGGTGCTTTTTTTTAATAAAAAACCGCTTGGAAATTATCCAAACGGCATTAACTCACTATCTTTCGATCTTTCGATTTACCGTAAGGGGGTGCATCGTTATTCTTACAAATTCAAATTGTTTGAGACCAAAGTAGCCTGATTTTGAATGAAATTTATAATTTACTTCCAAACGACAAATGTACTGATTTTTTTTCGAAACTATATTCTGAAAACGGCATTTTTTGATTTTTATTTGACATATAAGGACAAACCAATACGAAATAGCAATTTTTTGTTGTCAACATACAATTTTTTGGATTTTTTTCGTTTTTAAAAATGAAATCTTGTCTGCCTGAAATTTTGGTTCAGTGCCGAAAAAACCGTATCTTTGAATATTAATTAAAAAAACATCGTTTTTTATGTTTCATAAAGGTGTTGCTACTTTTCTGTTTTCGATTTGTTCTATTATCGTTTTTTCACAAGCTGGAAATGGTGTCTATTCGTTTCTCGATTTACCTGTTTCTTCGCGCGTTGCTGCCCTTGGTGGAACAAATGTGTCGTTGCGCGATAACGATTTGAGTTTTGCATTTCGAAATCCAGCCCTACTTACTGCCGAGAGTGATAAACAAATAAGTTTAAGCATGGCTAACTATTTGGCCGATATTCAATTTGGCTCAGCTATGTATGGATTTAAGGTTAAAACCAAAAATTATTTTGCAGTTGGTGTGCAATATATAAATTATGGAAAGTTTATTGAAACAAGCGATATCAACACCGAACTAGGTGATTTTTCGGCAAAAGATATGGCTCTCAATATTGTATATGCACGCCCTTTAACAGATAAAATCACAGTAGGAGGTACACTTAAACCTATTTATTCTATTTTTGAACGCTATACCAGCTATGGTGTGGCCATGGATGCCGGTGTAAGTTTTATTGATCCAAAACGTTATTTTTCGGCAGGTTTGGTTTTGCGCAATTTGGGAACTCAACTCAAAGGATATTACCGTAACGAAGATGGACAGCATTTTGAACGTTTACCTTTTGATATTCAGTTAGGTTTAACTAAAAAACTGAATCACGCTCCTTTTAGACTTTCGCTCACCTTGCACAATTTACAACAATGGAGCCTAAATTATTATACCAACGACAACAGCAGTGGACAGAATGTATCCGACGAAATCAAATTTGTTGATATGGCTTTTCGACATGCCATTTTTGGAGTTGAATTTGTTCCAAGTAAAAACTTTTATTTAGCTGCCTCTTATAATCATCGCCGACACAACGAGTTAAAAATGCCTGGTTTTAAGAGTAGTACTGGCTTCTCATTTGGCGGTGGAATTAAACTTTATAAGTTTCAGGTTGGATTTGGCATGAGTAATTTCCAAACTGGAAATTCAGCTTACCAATTTTCGATAGCCACTTCGCTCAACGAATTTAAATTATAAAGAGTTTGAAAAAATATCTACCTATTATTATCTGTCTTTTGTTTTGTATTGGGTTTGTAACAATCACCGATTTCCGACTTTATACTTCAGCCAATGCCAATACTTATGATAACTGCACCAAAATAGATAGCGTTACGCATTTTAAAAAATGCTTACCTGAGGCAGTTGGAATGAATTCGGTCACTCTCCAACGTATCGATTCAATTGCAAAAGATGCAATTCGCAACAGGGCTTTCCCTGGTTGTCAGGTTTTTGTATTAAAAGATGGAAAAGTAGTATACAATAAAAGCATTGGTAAATATACATACGAAACTGACCGAAAAGTAACAACTGCCACCATTTACGATTTAGCTTCTTTATCAAAAACTACAGGAACATTATTGGCTGTAATGAAGCTATATGATGATAATAAGTTGGATATAAACGATAAAGCATCGGACTATCTGGATTTTTTAAAAGGAACTAATAAAGAGCACATTAAAATTGTAGAGTTGTTATTTCACGAAACTGGTTTACCTGCATACATTTACTTCCCAACATCCATCTCACAAAAAAACGCTTCATACTCCACAACGGACTCTATAAATTCAGCTGCTATGAAGCTCATAGCCAATACTCGCTTAGGCTCCAAAACATATCTTTATAGCTGTATAAATTTTGTGTTATTAAAAGAAATTGTCGAAACCATAAGTGGAGTTACGTTGGACTTTTTTCTTCAACGTGAATTTTATGGTCCAATGAATTTACGAAATCTAGGATATGTACCATTGCGTACTCATGCTCAGGACGAAATTGCTCCAACTTTAAAGAAAATTAGCTCAAATGGTTTTCTGCAAGGCGAAGTACACGACCCCATAGCCAACTTTTTTGGAGGAGTATCGGGCAATGCGGGGCTGTTTGGTACAGCACACGATGTAGCTGCAATATATCAAATGATTTTAAATAATGGAGATTTAAACGGAAAGCAATACCTTTGTAAACAAACTTGTCAGCTATTTACCACTACAGTTTCGGCTAGCGGTAGGCGTGGATTGGGATTTGACAAACCAATGCCAGCTAATCCTGCAATAAATCCTTGTAGCAAATTGGCACCAAAAGAGGTGTTTGGGCACACGGGTTATACGGGAACATGCTGTTGGGTTGACCCAGCAAATAAGTTAGTTTATGTGTTTTTAAGCAATCGAACTTATCCAAACGATGGCGTCAATAAATTAGCCCGAATGAGTATTCGCCCCAAAATACAGGATGTTATATATCAGTCAATTATAGATTTTAAACGTAAGTAAAATGTTTATCAATTCGAAAAATTATGAGTCGAAAAATTATCTTTTTTAGTTTGTTTTTTTTTAGTTTATTTATTTCAAGTTGCTCCAACGCCAATAAAAAAGGCGACACAAAATCAACTACTTCTAAGGAACAAAAAGACACAACCACGCAGCAAGTGGCCAATGCCGCTTCTCAAATAATGGCCAAACCTCAAGTTCCAGTGCTGTGTTATCATCGCATAACTGATGGTAGTAAAGGCGATTACACAGTAAGTCCAGCTACATTTTCGGCACACATGAAGGTGCTTGCCGATAGTGGTTACCATTCCATTTCGCCAACTCAATTATACGATTATTTAGTATATAATAAATCCTTGCCTGCCAATCCGGTTATGATCAGTTTTGACGATTCGCGAATTGAACATTCAACAATTGCTGCTCCTGTAATGGAAAAAAACGGAATGAGAGGCGTTTTCTTTATTATGACAATTACGTACAATAAGAAAAACTACATGACAACCGACGAAATTGCACAACTCGCAAAAGCGGGACATACCATTGGGCTTCATAGTTGGGATCATACTATGGTTACAAAATACAAGGAGGAAGCAGACTGGAAAAAGCAAGTGGAAGAACCAATAGCTAAACTAGCAAAAATTACGGGCAAGCCAGTTGAGTTTTGGGCACATCCAAATGGTGTGTTTAATCATGAGTCGGCAGTTGGACTTAGCAAATATTTTAAGCTCTCGTTTGCATTGAGCACTAAGCGCGATTCCATACAGCCACTTCAATGTGTTCGTCGGGTAATAGTTCCCGATATGTCAACGCAAGCCTTACTTAAATCTATCCGTCGCACTTTCAACTAAAAAAATATAAAAATTTAAACAAATAAAATATGAACAATAAATTAATTATCTCGTTCGCTCTCGCATTAATATTTATTAGTTGTAATCCAAAAAACGATAAAAAATCGGGCAATAAAACATCTGTTGAACAACAAGAACCAGAGGCTTTGAAAGTGGACACGCTGGCATACATCAAAAAGAATTTATCACTTGCAAACGGCGACACTACTGGCTATTGGCCAATTAAAAATAATGTTTTTCCTATTGATGGGGCCATTTTGCCATTTAAACGAATTATTGCTTTTTATGGTAATCTTTATTCCAAAAAAATGGGAGCTTTGGGCGAATATCCACCCAAAGTATTATGGCAAATGCTTAATAAAGAAATGAAAGCATGGGAAAAAGCAGACTCGTTAACTCCGGTAATTCCAGCCATACACTATATTGCAATCGTGGCTTCGGGCACTCCAGGCAAAGATGGCAAATACCGTACACGTATGCCTGAGCATCAAATTGACTCTGCTCTCGCTATAGCTAAAATGGGAAATGCTATTGTGTTTTTGGATATTCAGGTAGCGTTAAGTACGCTTCAACAAGAAGTACCAACTTTGGAAAAGTATTTGAAATTACCACAGGTGCATTTAGGGATTGACCCTGAGTTTTCGATGAAAGATGGTAGTAAACCAGGTAAAAAAATTGGCAACTATGATGCAAACGATGTTAATTACTGTGCCGACTATTTAGCTAAGCTAGTAAAAGACAATAATTTGCCTCCAAAAATTTTAATAGTTCACCGTTTTACGCAAGGCATGGTTAAGCGTCACAAAGAAATTAAGCTTCGTCCTGAAGTTCAAATTGTGATGCACATGGATGGTTGGGGTGAACCAATTTTGAAACGCAGCACCTATAAATTGTATGTCTACAAAGAGCCTGTACAGTTTACTGGATTTAAATTGTTTTACAAGAACGATTTGAAGAAAGCGCCCCACACCTTAATGACACCAGAGGATTTATTAAAACTGAAACCTCAACCTATTTATATCCAATATCAATAAATTGCCACCCCATTTATGGGGTGGCTGATTTGTAGATTAAAATTGACAACTAATGTAGTTTTATAATAAATTGCTTGCCAATTCGGATAAAAAACTTCGTTCGCCTTTAACCAAATTAATGTGAGCAAATAAGTTTTGACCATGCATGCGGTCGATCATGTATACCAATCCGTTCGAAAACATATCGAGGTATGGCGAGTCAATTTGCTGAATATCGCCCGTAAAAACAATTTTTGTGCCTTCGCCAGCACGTGTAATTATTGTTTTTATTTCGTGAGGTGTCAAGTTCTGCGCTTCGTCAACAATAAAGAAAGTATCGCTTAAACTCCTACCGCGAATGTAGGCTAAGGCTTCAATTACCAACTGCTGATTTCGTTGCATCTCTTCAATTTGCCTTATTTCTTTGCCTTGATACGAAAAGTTATGTTTAATGACATTTAGATTATCAAAGAGCGGTTGCATATAAGGCGCAATTTTTTGCTTTTCGTCGCCGGGCAAAAAACCTAAATCTTTGTTAGCCAATGCCACTATTGGTCGAGCAAGTAAAATTTGCTTGTAGTTTTCGTTTTTCTGAAGTGCTGCGGCAAGTGCCAATAAGGTTTTTCCAGTGCCCGATTTTCCGGTAAGAGCAACAAGTTTTATATCATCGTCGAGCAATACATTCATGGCAAAGGCTTGTTCTGCATTGCGAGGTTCGATACCAAAACAACGCTCTTTTTCAACACGTTTCACTGTGCCAGTAAAAGGATTGTAACGTGCCAAAATACTTGAACGAACACTTTTTAGAACAAAGCAATCTTGTGGCTCTATGTCGGCAGCAAAATCAAGTTCTTCGATTGGCAAATTGCCATCGCTGGCATACATTTTATCAATTATTTCAGGCGGTATATTTGTATATGTCTCGTGATTTTTTTCAAATATATTTATGTTTGTAACTTTATCGTTTATATAGTCTTCAGCTTCAATTCCTAACGAAAGCGCCTTCATACGTAAGTTTATGTCTTTGGTTACTAACACCGTTTTTACCGCACTTTTTTTCTCCCGTAAGGTATAAGTTGCAGCAAGTATGCGGTGGTCGGGTGTTTTATCAACAAAAGACTTGACCATTATTTCGGGGTAATCACTTCCTGTAAGAATAAAAAGTCTACCTTTTCCTTTACCTAAGTCCACTCCTTTATTGAAAAGGGTTTCGTTAGCAGCTAAATCAAGTTCACGAGCAAACTCGCGTGCGTTATAGTTAATTTGTTCGTTTCCTTTTTTAAAATGATCCAGTTCTTCGAGAACCACTATAGGTAAGTAAACATCATTTTCTTCAAAATTCCAAATACATTTATAATCGTGAAGTATCACATTGGTGTCCAAAACAAAATTTTTCTTTTTACTCATAATTACTATTCGTTTATATATCAATATGTTTATAATTTGTTATGCTCAAATAATCTATTTTGTAAATATATGAAATTTCAGCTATATACAAACCTTCAAAAAACAATATCACATATATTAACATTGACTTTGCTCTTAAAAGCTTAAAAACAAGGTCAAAAATGTGTATATTTGCACGTTAATTTATTCAATAACAGATTCAATATTTATTTTTGACATGAAAAATACCGGACTATTCATTTTATTACTAAGCTTTTTGTTTGTAAGTTGCAGCGATCACGTAGATCCTAATTTCAGTTTTTCGCCCCTTACACCAAAGTGTGGCGAACAAATTACATTTAACAACCTCACCACTGGCGACGAAGACTGGACGGCAGATAGTTGGAACTGGGAATTTGGGGATGACGGCAAGTCAACTTTAAAATCGCCAACACACATTTATCGTAAACCAGGCATATATTCGGTTTCGTTAATGGTTGATTCAAGTAAAAATCTTGTAAAAAAGATGAATATTACTGTTTTTGATAGTATTCCTACTATTCTTGTAAATGTAGATTCGGTAAAGTTTTATCAAACAGTACGTTTTAGTGTTTTAATTTATAATCCGAGTGGCAAAGCGGTTACGTACCAATGGTCAGTATCGAACAATGCTTCACCTGCACTTGACTCTATCACTTCAAAAGCAGCAACTGTAGATGTGTTTTTCAACAAACGCAATTACAATGAAGAAGTGAAATTAAAAGTTACGGTGGGCGACTCTGTGTACAATGTTTCCAAAACACTATACGTTCATGACTATAAGACTAAAAGTATACTTATGGCAAAGAAAGATGGTAAAATTCTTCGTCAACGTATTTTTCTAAACGGTGTTGAAGCGTATACCGAATTGCCTGTAATGGCAGGCAAACATCCTTTTAATATTTATGCAGTAGCCGATAATTTATACGTTTTTGATGCGGGCACTAACATTGCCTACAAGCCAAATTGGATGACCGATACTTCGGGCGATGGTAATATAAGAGCCATTGATTTAAAGGATTTTGTATGGATTGAATTAGCCAACAATCGAAACGCGAGTTCACATTTTGGGTTCTACAACGGATTTGTTACTACCCAACACATATATTGGACCGATTATAGCGAATTTATTTATAGAACGGGTATAAACGAAAAACCAGGCAATTTTGAATGGAAAGGAAGTTCGGATGCTCAAACTGCAGTTACATATTATTTAGCTAAAACCAATCGGTTAGGATATTATGGCAATGGACTAGATAATAATCAGTTAAGTGGTGGGATTCGCTATTTTGATATGGCTTACTTTTGGGCTAAAGGTGGTAATGGAAGAGGTATTTATCGCTTTGTTAGCAATGATATTTTAGCTGCAAATGCAAATTCGAACACGCCATTGCCTTCGCTTGGTGCTATATTGACAAACTTTGCCATTCGCGCATTTGCCATCGACGAAATTAATCTTAAAATTTATTTTTCGGTAACTGCTCCTGACGATAAAATTGGCTTTTGGGTATCAAACCTTAATGGATCAAACCCGCAACGCATCGAAGCTGCTCCTATGGACGATACTTCGCTTTATATAACCGGTATTGCCATTGACAATGAATCGAACAGAGTTTATTGGGCTTATCGTAGCCCCGAATCGGTAGGCGCTTCGGCTCCTATAGGCACATGGGATGCGTATTATGTGAATAATCCAACTCACAAATCGGGTGTTAAAATGGCATCGTTGGCAACTGTTTACAAACCTGTTGGAACTATTGAATATTTTCTAAAAGATGTAGCAGTATACGGAATTGCTCTTGATAAAGTAAGAAGATAGTTGTATGGCAAAAATTTTAATCATCGACGACGAACGTAGTATCCGCAATACTTTAAAGGATATTCTTGAGTTTGAAAAGCATCAAGTGCAGCTAGCCGAAAATGGTAAAATTGGACTCGAAGTGGCACAATCTACGCCATTTGATATCATTTTCTCAGATATAAAAATGCCCGAAATGGATGGAATAGAGTTCCTCGGTGCACTCAAAGAAACGGAAGTTGAAGCGCCTGTTATTATGATTTCGGGACATGGTAATATAGATACTGCTGTAGAATGTATCAAAAAAGGTGCTTTTGATTTTATTGAGAAACCTATTGATCTTAACCGACTTCTCATTACGGTACGCAATGCGTTGGATAAAAACACATTAGTGGTAGAAACGAAAAATCTAAAAAAGAAAATTGCCAAGCGTCATCAAATGATTGGAGCTTCGCCAGCCATCCAAAAAGTGCGCATGATGATTGACCGAGTAGCACCAACCGAAGCGCGTGTTTTAATAACAGGCGAAAATGGAACCGGAAAAGAAGTTGTTGCTCGGTTATTATTCGAAATGAGTAGCAGAGTAAATGCTCCATTTGTTGAAGTGAATTGCGCTGCCATACCATCCGAACTAATTGAAAGCGAACTTTTTGGACACGAAAAAGGCTCTTTTACTTCGGCCATAAAACAACGTATAGGGAAATTTGAACAAGCCGATTCCGGAACAATATTTTTGGACGAAATAGGTGACATGAGTCTTTCGGCTCAAACCAAAGTACTACGCGTATTGCAGGAAAACGAACTCACTCGCGTTGGAAGCGATAAAAGCGTAAAAGTGAATGTTCGCGTGCTTGCAGCCACCAATAAAAATCTAAAAAAAGAAATTGAAGCAGGAAATTTTCGCGAAGATTTATTTCATCGCTTAAATGTAATCCCAATTCATGTACCCTCGCTCGACGAGCGCAAAGAAGATATTCCACTTTTGGTGAGTCATTTTTGCGAATTGATTTGCACCGAACAAGGTATTCAGCCCAAGGTGTTTGATGAGAATGCATTAGCAAGGCTACAAGAACGTTCATGGACCGGAAATATTCGAGAACTACGAAACGTTGTGGAACGACTAATCATACTTGGTGGACAAACTATAAGTCAGGACGACGTAGAAATGTTTGCATAAAAATCAACCCCTAAGGTGAATAATTGAAAGAATATATGAAAAGAATTACCGAATTGAAAATAGCCTTATGCGCCGACCATGCAGGTTTTGAATTAAAAAACATAGTTATTGAATATCTACAATCGAAAAATGTAATGGCTTTACACGACTTTGGAACTTATTCAACCGAAAGTTGCGACTATGCCGATTTTGCACATCCAATGGCTTCGGCTGTTGAAAATGGCGAGTTCGATTTTGGCATATCTATATGTGGCAGTGGCAATGGAATTAGCATGACAGTAAATAAACATCAAGGAATAAGAGCCGCCCTTTGTTGGAACGAAGAAATTGTGGCTTTATCACGTCAGCACAACAATGCAAATGTATTGTCGCTTCCTGCTCGCTTTGTAACCGTAGAACATGCATTGAAAATGGTCGATGTGTTTTTCGCTACTGATTTCGAAGGTGGACGTCACCAAAAAAGAATTGATAAAATACCACAGTGTTGACATTAGACAACGGACAACTGACAACAGCCAACTGATGTGCCAATAAGAAAACGTGCGAAGCACCCACTAACGCGAACCTGCCTGCCGCAGGCAGGGCTAATTAACGCACGAAGTGCCTAATAACGCGTAGCAAATAACTTGCGAAGCACAAAATAACGCCGAAGGCAAAATAACATTAAAAAAAATGCAACGTACAGAAATAGCTCAATATGGCGAATTCGGATTAATTAAACATTTAACCGACAAATTTATAATCCAAAATGCATCGACACTTAAAGGTGTGGGCGATGATGCTGCTGTGCTCGACTACAAGGATAAACAAATTCTTGTTACCACTGATTTATTGCTCGAAGGCGTACATTTTGATTTGGTATATGTACCTCTTAAACATTTGGGTTACAAGGCTGCTATTGTCAATTTTTCGGATATTTACGCCATGAATGGTCAACCCAAACAAATTACAGTTTCGTTGGGTGTTTCCAAGCGATTTTCGGTAGAAGACCTTGAGGAGTTGTACGCAGGTATTCAATTAGCTTGCAAAACATATAATGTGGATTTAGTGGGTGGCGATACTTCGGCATCGCTCACTGGTCTTACAATTAGTATAACTTGCCTTGGCGAAGCCGAGAAGGATAAAATTGTATACCGCAATGGAGCTAAACCAAACGATTTGATTTGTGTAACTGGCGATTTGGGCTCTGCATATATGGGATTGCAATTGCTCGAGCGCGAAAAAATTGTATTTTCGGCTAATACCGAAGCACAACCCGATTTCGACGATAAAGATTATATTTTACAGCGCCAACTTAAACCCGAAGCGCGCAAGGACATAATAAAAGCCTTGGCCGACAAAGGAATTGTACCCACCTCGATGATGGATATTTCGGATGGATTATCGTCTGAATTAATACATATTTGCACACAAAGCAATGTAGGTTGCCGTGTTTACGAAGACAAAATTCCAATTAATTACCAAGCAGTGGTAATGGCCGAAGAATTAAATATGAGCATAGTAACAGCCGCACTCAATGGTGGCGAAGATTACGAATTGCTTTTTACAGCTTCTATCGAAGATTACGAAAAAATCTTAGCCCTTGATAATGTTGGTATTGTTGGTCATATTACTAAACCCGAACTTGGCTTAAACCTAGTTGGTCGCGAAGGCGAAGAAATTGGTTTAAAGGCGCAAGGTTGGAATTCGTTGAAATGATAAGTTTTAGAATGTGATAGCCACTCCTACCCCGTTTTGAACCGCTGTAAGTTGTATTTGTTGTTTTGGGATTGTATACGAAGTTTTTTTGGTGACCATATTATAGCTTTGTACCGCTTTTTTAAGTTGATTATGAGAGGCGCTAACTATGGGCAATGTAACAACTAATATACCACAACCAATACCTGTCATTTTCAATCCAAGTTCTGGCCTATAAAATACTGTACCCAAACCATAACCAACAAAAAAACCACCAATATAACTCATTACACCTGCAAAACCAGAAGTGCTTTTAGCCGCCTGATATAACCCAAACGACTGCGTATTTTTATTAAAAAACGATTCTAATTGCGTAAGAGTTAATCGCTCACCTTTATACGTATAACTATATCCAATTCCACTTTTTGCAATCTGAATAGTGTCTTTCAATTCTTTTGTCAATACTATTCCATTTGGTAATGTGTCGTTATCGGTGGTAGCAATTTTTTCAGATTGAGGCGCTATATTATAGGCCAATGCCGAAAACTGATGACAAGTACTACCCAATGGACTTGGTTTAATATGGTCGGTAATACAAATAGCGTTTGCCCCCACTTTTCGGGCTTCCTGAAGCAATACATTAAGCATAGCATCGTAGTTGCAGTTTGTAGTAAAGCCACTATCACCAACATCAATACGTCCGATTTTCGTAGCATTTTCGGGTAACTCACTCTGCAAATAATAAATTTTTACTTCTTGACCTGCTGAAGCAGGTGCTATACTACGCACAATATTGGTCGTAATACGAGGCGAACACGAACATAACACTATCGCAAACGCTGCTAGGAGATAGAATTTAGTCATACTTTTCATTTCATTTATACGTTTAAATTTGTTTTTATCAATTGTGCTAAATCAGGTCTTACATTTGCTTTTTTAGCATATTGATCCCAATCTCGAACTATGGATTTTATTTCTTCAATTAATTTTTCCGCTTTTTTAATATTATTTGCTATCGCAATAGTCATAAAGTCGGCAGAAGTGATGTTTTTACGTTTGCCATTAACGCTCAAAGTTAGCTGATTAACCCACACATTATTCGGGTCATACGAATAGCAAATATCATAAGCTGGACTCAACTCCCAACTACTCCCTTTTTTCAATCGAAACGAAAAATTCTTGGTATGATCATCGTAGTTTGTTGCCAACACATTGAATACCATTCGCTTAAACATTTGTTCCGCTTCCTGATACGTTAATCGGAGCAAACGCATAGTTTGAAATAACTGTTCGTAGCTGTAACTATATAATTCTTGAAAGTCCAAATGCTGCATTCCACACCATGTCTGAATGTGATGTTTTATGTCATTGCCATCTCTATCAAAGCGTTTTGTCATAAAATGAGCACGCCCGTTTTCTTCCAATAACTCACTATCCATCATATCAATACCACAGTCTTTGGCCATTAAATAATACGCAAACTCTACCCTACCGTATCCATAACTTTCGCCAAATTGTGCATCGGTTACACCATCCAGTTTAAGCAACCAATGTTCAAAACCAATGGGAGCATTAGCCTGACCCGATTTTATTTCACCTGTTGTTTTATTGTAGGCAATAACTGCTTTGGCTCTGGCACCACCAGCCGAAGTACCAATTTTTAGGATTTCGCTCAGGGCTTTTTCCTCTTCATGTTCACTCAACATCACATTGAAATTTTCTCTTCCAGTGAGCATTTTTTGTGCAATTTCCACCAGACTTTTAATTTCGATAGTATCCACACTATCAGCCGATTTCATATTTGATGGCTCAAACTCCAATGCACCCATACCTCTTGACCCTGTAAAACAAAGTTGCTCAACAGGATTCATGCTATTTTGCGGACGACCATTTTGAGCCAACCACATATTTATCAACTGATTACCATATCTATCGGGCAAAGTATCGGCCAACATGCCAGGCAACCCCTTAAACGTCGACACTAATTCGTCCTTTCTTTTCCGAAGCTCTGGAAAGCGATAAATGCGGTCACCATTGCTTATAGGCATTTTAAGTGGCGACAAATCCCAGCCTTTGGCAATGAATTTTTCGTTATATTGAAAACTAGCAAGCTGCTGTTGTTCGTCCCAGCGTATGGCGCCTACTGTTTCGCCCCATAAATTTACTTTTGCAACGTCTACCATCCTATATCGCTTACTATAGTACCATCAATATTTTTTTTTCGAGCTCGTATTCTTGTTTTCATTTTCATTTTAGCATAAGCTATCGGGCTTATTTCGTCAAAAGGTTTAAAAACATCCATTATATAAAGCAACTCTAAGGTACGTAAAACTTGAATAAAATTACTGATAGACACATTTTCGCCACGCTCAAGCAAACTTAGCGTGGATCTACTAACTCCTGCTGCTTTTGCCACTTCGCTTTGCGATTTGTTTTGACCAATACGTTCGCGCTGAATAAAATGACCAATGGTTTCACTTAAACCTTTATCGGTCATTGCATACCAATTACTGCCTGATATATCATTCATAATATAGCATATTTATTGTTTGTGCCTTATATTCACTGCAAATATACAACATTAAATTTGATATTCCAAATATTTTTCATTTTGATTTATATATAATGCATTAAGTACACTTATCGCCATTTATGAATGATATATAAGTCATTTACAGATATAAAAAAGAGCTATAGTGTTCTTTTTATTCAAGTTGTGGTTGAATGAAATTACATTGAACCAAGCGTCATGCAATTTGTACTTAAGAAAAAAAAAACTTAAAACCCTGATAATCAAATTTGATTATCAGGGTTTTAAGTAGATCTTCTTGTTGTCTTACCAGGACTCGAACCTAGACAGGCAGATCCAGAAACTGCAGTGCTACCATTACACCATAAGACAGAAATTTGTTTTCGGAGGTCAAAAGTATAAAAAATATTCTTTATACCAATATTTTTTGGAAAAAAACGGTTGAAATTCCGCTTTATGAATTTCAACCGTTTTCGATTTTATTTGTTGTCTCACCAAGACTCGAACTTGGTCAGGCAGAACCAAAAACTGCAGTGCTACCATTACACCATGAGACAATCATATTGTTGCTTTCTTTCAAAAGCGGTGCAAAGATACGATTGTTTTTCGTTTTTGCAAAATTATTTTGCAATTTTATTGCAATAATTTATGCTATCAATGTGTATTGTGTAGACTATTCGGCTATTATCAAATAATAATTTTTCTTTCCTTTCTGTGCTAAAAGGTATTTTCCATTCAATAAACTTGACATTCCGATAACTTCATCCTGACTTTCCAATTTTTCTTTATTTAAACTTACACCACCCGCTTGTACCATTTTGCGCATTTCACCTTTCGAAGGAAAAACAGCAGCATCATCAACCAACAAATCAATGGCTTTAGCACCCACTTCGAAAACCGATTTAGCCACTTTAAATTGTGGAACTCCTTCAAAAACAGCTAACAAAGTTTCTTCGTCGAGCTTTTTCAACGCTTCGGAAGTGGCATTGCCAAACAAAATATTCGATGCTTCGATAGCTGCATTATAATCCTCTTCGGAGTGTACCATTATGGTTACTTCTTTGGCCAATCGTTTTTGCAAAATACGTGTATGTGAAGCTTCGGCATGTTCAGCAATCAAGGCTTCAACTTCAGATTTTTCAATCGAAGTAAAAATTTTAATGTATTTTTCGGCATCTGCATCGCTTACATTCAACCAAAACTGGAAAAATTTGTAAGGCGATGTGTAGCGACGATCCAACCAAACATTTCCACTCTCAGTTTTGCCAAATTTTCCACCATCGGCTTTGGTAATAAGCGGGCAAACCAATGCAAATGCATCGCTATCGGTTTTCCGGCGAATAAGTTCAGTTCCGGTGGTAATATTTCCCCATTGATCGGAACCTCCCATTTGTAGTTTGCAGTTTTTATTCTGATTTAACCACAAAAAATCATAACCTTGTAGAAGTTGGTACGAGAATTCGGTGAATGACATACCCACACTCGATTCGCTGCTGAGGCGTTTTTTTACCGAATCTTTAGCCATCATGTAGTTCACAGTGATGTGTTTGCCAATGTCGCGAATAAAATCAAGAAAAGAATAATCCTTCATCCAATCGTAATTATTCACCAATTCAGCAGCATTAGGTGCATCGCTTTCGAAATCTAAGAATTTGGCTAACTGAGCCTTAATACATTCCTGATTGTGGCGCAGAGCAGCTTCGTCTAACAAGTTACGTTCGGCCGATTTGCCCGATGGATCACCAATCATACCTGTAGCACCGCCCACAAGCGCAATAGGTTTGTGACCAGCATATTGAAAATGACGGAGCATCATAACGCTTACAAGATGTCCGATATGGAGCGAGTCGGCTGTGGGGTCAATTCCCACATAAGCTGCTGTTAATTCTTTAGCTAACTGTTCTTCAGTACCTGGCATCATGGTATGTATCATACCTCGCCATTGAAGTTCTTCAATGAAATTCATGTGTTTATATTTATTTTTTATATTTCACATGGAACCTTTGATGTTTAAAATAATCATTACTTTGTGTGTTAATAATTATTTTAAACATTTCGGTTTCATCTTTATATTTTGTTTTTCTGTTTTTTCGGACTGCAAAGATACAAAATTCTTCGGTTCGTAACACTTAAAAGTAAACGTAACTGAATAATTTTCACTAACTTTGCACCCTCAAAAAAAAAAGATTGTGTTAAATGCAGAAAATTAGAAACATTGCAATTATTGCTCACGTTGACCACGGCAAAACTACTTTGGTAGATAAAATGTTGATGGCTGGGCACTTATTCCGCGACAATGAAACCGCCGGCGAGTTAATTATGGACAATAACGACCTCGAACGCGAGCGAGGCATTACCATTCTTGCCAAAAACGTATCCATCGATTATCAAGGATGCAAAATTAATATTATTGACACTCCGGGTCACGCCGATTTTGGTGGCGAGGTGGAACGTGTTTTGAACATGGCCGATGGCGTACTGCTATTGGTGGATGCATTCGAAGGTCCAATGCCTCAAACACGCTTCGTGCTTCAAAAAGCCCTTCAAATCGGGCTGAAACCGATTGTTGTTGTAAATAAAGTTGACAAACCAAATTGTCGCCCCGATGAGGTGCACGAAATGGTGTTCGACTTGATGTACAATTTAGATGCTACCGAAGATCAGCTTAACTTTCATACAATATACGGTTCAGCCAAAAATAACTGGATGAGCGAAGATTGGAAAAACGAAACAGATAATATTTTACCACTGCTCGATGCTATTATCGAACACATTCCGGCTCCAGTAATGCTCGAAGGCACACCTCAAATGCTAATTACCTCACTCGATTATTCGTCGTACGTAGGTCGTATTGCTGTAGGACGTGTACATCGCGGTATTTTACGCGAGGGTATGGATGTGAATTTGGTAAAACGTGATGGTAAAACTACAAAATGTCGTATTAAGGAACTACATACTTTTACTGGCTTAGGACGCACCAAAACTAACGAAGTAAAATCGGGTGATATTTGTGCGCTAGTTGGAATTGAAGGTTTCGAAATTGGCGATTCGGTTTGCGATTTGCAAAACCCTGAACCATTGAAACCGATTGCTATCGACGAACCAACCATGAGTATGGTTTTCACTATCAACAACTCTCCGTTTTTTGGCAAAGAAGGTAAATTTGTTACTTCGCGCCACATACACGACCGCTTAATGAAAGAACTGGATAAAAACTTAGCGCTTCGCGTGGAGAAAAATCTGGATTCGGACATTTGGAATGTATACGGACGTGGTGTACTTCACTTATCGGTATTAATTGAAACCATGCGCCGCGAAGGCTATGAACTTCAAGTAGGTCAACCACAGGTTATTTACAAAGAAATTGACGGCAAACGTTGCGAACCAATTGAACAATTAACCATTAATTTACCGGAAGAATGTTCTGGAAAAATTATTGAAATGGTAGCCATACGCAAAGGCGAAATGCTCAGCATGGAAGTCATGAACGACCGCATACAGTTGGAATTTCTTATACCATCGCGCGGAATTATTGGGTTGCGCAATAGCGTTTTAACTGCTTCGGCTGGTGAAGCCATTATGTCGCATCGCTTTTTCGAATATCAACCTTACAAAGGAGCTATCGAAAAACGTAACAATGGTTCTATCATTGCCATGGAAGGTGGAACAGCATTTGCTTATTCGTTGGACAAATTACAAGACCGTGGTCGATTCTTTGTTTTCCCTCAGGACGAAATTTATACCGGACAGGTAGTGGGCGAAAGTTCGAAAGAAGGCGATATGGTGGTAAACGTTACCAAACCGAAAAAGCTTACCAATATGCGAGCTTCCGGCGCCGACGATAAAACCAAATTGATTCCGCCTATTGTTTTCAGTTTAGAAGAAGCCTTGGAATATATTAAAGAAGACGAATATGTAGAATTAACACCTACAAAAATACGTTTGCGGAAAATTTTCTTAGACGAAAACGATCGTAAACGCAATTCGAAGAAATAAGTTTTGACAATTATACTATTAAAAGCCGTTATTTAATTATAACGGCTTTTTTTTACAATATATTTGCTCGATGTGATTGTACAAAAATAAATGCTTTTTTAAATTTTACAATTCCGTTGTCTCAGGAATATAAAGTGAATTTGAAAAGTTTGGTGTTTTTTCAATTATCTCCAAAGCCTTCATCGCAGCGTGTTGGTGCGATTCTTTTTTGCTTCGACCGGTGGCATCGCAAATTACTTGGTTGTTGATACTAATTTGGGTATGAAAAAGGTGGTTGTTAGCTGAACTTAGCTCTTCGCTGAGAAGTATAAAATCGATTGTGAGTTTGTTTTTCTGACACCATTCAATCAACTTCGACTTAAAATTAACTTCAGCCAAAACCAATTCATCTACATCAATAAAATTTTTCAGAAGGTGATGTTCTACAAAATTCTTGCATTTTTTGTAGCCATAATCCAAGTAAATAGCACCTAGTAATGCTTCGAGTGCATTGCCAAGCATATTGGTATTGCCTGTTTTATTTACATTTTTACCGGCTAACATTAGTTTATCGAGTCCTATTTCCAACGCTAACTTATTAAGCGACTCACGCTTTACAATTTTTGAACGTGTGTTAGTCAGGAAACCCTCGCGTTGATTTTCGAAGCGGCGGTACAAAATATCGGTAACTACCGAATTAAGCACGGCATCGCCTAAAAATTCCAATCGTTCATTGCTGAGCATTATACCATTATCAGTAGGGACCGATGCCGAACGATGCAGCATTGCCAACTGGTAATACTCAATTTTATAAGGATAAAAACCAAGTACGTTGTGAAATAATAAATAAGGCTCTCTTCGAGATTTCGAAAAGAGCCTAAATTTTATAATGACTGTTTTAATCACAGTTTAACGAACATATTTCTTCACAATAACGCTAGCATTGTGTCCGCCGAAGCCAAATGTATTCGACAAAGCGGCATTGATAACGCGTTTTTGTGCTTTGTTAAATGTAAAATTCAATTTATTGTCGATTTGTTCATCTTCGTCTCCTTCGGTAAAGTTGATAGTTGGAGGAACAATATTGTTTACAAGCGATAATATCGTTGCAATTGCTTCAACAGCACCGGCAGCACCAAGTAAGTGTCCAGTCATCGATTTTGTTGCACTAATATTCAGTTTGTAAGCATATTCTCCAAAAACCTCTACTATAGCCTTAGGTTCAGAAATGTCGCCAACAGGAGTTGAAGTGCCGTGTACGTTGATGTAATCAATATCTTCGGGTTTCATTCCTGCATCTTTCAATGCACGAGCCATTACTAACTTTGCACCAAGTCCTTCGGGATGTGTAGCCGTTAAATGGTATGCATCGGCCGACATGCCACCACCTACAACCTCGCAAAGAATATTTGCTCCGCGTGCAATAGCATGTTCCAATTCTTCAAGGATTAAACAACCTGAACCTTCGCCCATTACAAAACCATCGCGGCTTTTGCTAAACGGACGAGAAGCGCTTTCGGGGCTATCATTGCGAGTAGATAATGCTGTTAAAGCATTAAAACCGCCTACACCAGCAGGTGTAATTGAAGCTTCGGCACCACCAGTTACAATAATGTTTGCTTGTCCAAGACGAATATAATTAAATGCATCAATCAACGCATTGGTCGAAGAAGCACAAGCTGATGTTGTTGAAAAGTTTGGACCTCTAAAACCGTACATAATCGAAATTTGACCAGCAGCTATATCCGAAATCATTTTTGGAATGAAAAACGGATTAAACTTAGGACCATTTTCTAAATGTTGATAATAATATCCAACTTCTTGTTCAAATGTAGTTATGCCGCCAATTCCAGCTGCAAAAATAACACCAACTTCGTCTTTATCAATAACTTCTAAATCAAGCCCACTGTTATCAATCGCTTCTTTAGCTGCTGCAATAGCATACTGGGCGTAAAGGTCTAACTTACGTACCTCTTTACGATCAAAATACTTCGTTGCATCAAAGTCTTTCACTTCGCAGGCAAATTGTGTCTTGAACAGTGTTGTATCAAAACGAGTAATCGGCGTTGCGCCACTTACTCCCTTAACTAGATTGTCCCAAAATTCCGGAACACTGTTACCTAAAGGAGTAACCGCGCCAAGGCCGGTTACTACAACTCTTTTTAACTCCATAATAAATACTTATCGTGGAAAAAGATTATTTTTGAATAGCTTCGATGTGAGCGATAGCGTCGCCTACAGTAGCAATTTTTTCTGCTTGTTCGTCTGGAATAGAAATACCGAATTCTTTTTCGAATTCCATAATTAATTCTACAGTGTCCAATGAATCAGCACCAAGATCGTTAGTAAAGCTTGCTGTTTCTACAACATCTGCCTCTTCTACGCCTAATTTGTCTACGATAATAGCCTTTACTTTAGCTGCAACTTCTGACATAATTTTTGTTTTTTAAGTTTGTAATTAGAAATTGTTTTATAATTTTGCGGTGCAAAGTAACAAAAAATTCTTCAAACTACCTCGCTTTTGTTGAAAAAAATACAGTTTATTGCACATATTGCTTACAAATGAGCAATTTTAACACATAAAAAATGAAACGTAAAATAGCAATCTTTGCTTCGGGTTCAGGCTCAAATGCCGAAAACATAATTAGTTACTTCGAAAAAAACGACAAGTTTGAATTTCCGTTAATATTGTCTAATAAACCTGATGCTTATGTGCATCAAAGGGCAAAAATACTCCAAATTCCATCTTTTTACTTTTCAAAAGAAAGTTTTATAGATGGAAATGAAATACTCGATTTCTTAAATACGTATAAAATTGACAGTATTATATTAGCAGGATTTTTACTAAAAGTTCCCGAAGTGTTAGTTCAGGCATTTCCTAACAATATTATAAACATTCATCCTGCTTTGTTACCCAAATTTGGTGGAAAAGGCATGTATGGCGACAATGTGCATAAAGCAGTAAAAGCTTCGGGCGAAACGGAATCGGGAATTACAGTACATTATGTAAACGAACATTACGACGATGGAAATATTATCCTTCAAGCTAAATGTGCTTTAAATGATCTTGATACACCCGAAAGCATAGCCGATAAGGTTCATGGGTTGGAATATGAGTTTTTCCCAAAAGCTATTGAGCAGATTTGGGCATAAGAAACAGTTATTGAGTAAAGCGGCTTTCATGTTTTTTGAGAGAAAGATATTGAGTAAAACGGCAAAGCTGTTTTTTTTAGAAATAACTTCAGAAATTAAGCACGACTTAATAAATTAATTAGTAATTTTGCAGCCGAAATAATTAACGCTACTATAATTTAAAAGAAACTAATTGATATTCAATCAATTATTACGGTCAGGCAAAGAAACTAAATAACACAAATATTTATGGATGCACAAGCAATTGCTCTCAACAACACTATTCAGCAGGTAAATCAAAGTGTTTACCAAATGTTATCGGAACGAGGAAAAAATATTTTTTTTCCAAAACTTGGTATTTTAGCACAATCGGCTCAAGCTAAAGGGAAACAAATTAATGCCACCATTGGCGAAGCAGTGGAAGATAATGGAACATCTATGCACTTGCCTGAATTTGATGCATTACTGAACGTACCTACTGCTAATATATTTCCGTACGCACCAAGCTTTGGTAAACCGGAGTTTCGTAGTTTGTGGAAATCGTCAATCTATCGTAAAAACCCATCGTTGGGCGAAACGGTAATTAGCAATCCGGTAGCTACTAATGGATTAACACATGGTATTAGCATGGCGGGTTATCTGTTTGCTAACGAAGGTGATACGGTGTTGTTATCAAATCATTACTGGGAAAACTACAATTTGATTTTCGACAATAGTTATGGTGCAAAAGTGGATACGTTTGAGCTTTTTGCAAATGGAGGTTTTAATGTTGCCGATTTTTCTAAAAAATTGAATGAAATTCAAGGAGAGAAAATTATTACATTGCTCAATTTCCCAAACAACCCCGCAGGTTACACACCGCTTGTAGCAGAAATTGAAGCCATTGTGGCCGAAATTAAAAAGGTAGCTGACAAAGGAAAAAAAGTAATTGTACTTATCGATGATGCTTATTTCGGTTTAGTATACGAAGAAGGCGTTTTTATGGAATCAATTTTCACAAAATTAGCCAACCTTTCGGAAAACGTATTGGCAGTAAAACTCGACGGGCCAACCAAAGAAGACTATGTATGGGGATTCCGTGTAGGTTTTATCAGTTATGCTATAAAAGGTGGAACAGCTGAACTTTACGAAGCGTTAGAAAATAAAACTGCAGGTGCTGTACGTGGTAATATTTCCAATATCAGCCAATTATCGCAATCGCTTTTATATACTGTCTATTCGGCACCAACGTACGAAGCTTCGAAAAAAGCAAAATACGATATTTTGAAAAGCCGTTACGATGCATTAAAAGTTGAATTGGCAAAACCACAATATGCCGAATACTTTGAGCCACTTCCATTTAACTCAGGTTACTTTATGTGCGTGCAGCCTAAAAAAGGACTCCAAGCCGAAGATATTCGCAAGCATTTGTTGGAAAAATATAGCACAGGAGTTATTGTACTTGGCAATGTAGTGCGTTTAGCATTTTCGGCAGTACCCAAAGCGGTGCTTCCTCAATTGGTTGAAAACATTTACAACGCTTGTGTTGATTTGGATAAAAAATAGTTTTAAAATAACATTAGATAATTTTCGGCTGAATTTCAAAAAAAATGAAGTTCAGCCGTTTGTTTATAAAAAACAATTTTGTGAGGTGCATTGTTATTCTTTCAGAAAGAAGTTAGTATATTTGCAAACAAAAATTGAACTATCATGTATTTAGAAAACTACTCAGATGCTATCAGGCATCTATGCCAGCAAAATAAAGTAAAATCGTTATATGCATTTGGTTCAGTGCTAACATCCCGTTTCACAAATAAAAGTGATATTGATTTTATAGTTGATATTGATTCTGCTGAGCCTTTTGAATATGCTGATAATTATTTTAATTTAAAATTTGCTTTGCAAGATGTTTTGAAACGTAATATTGATTTATTAGAAGCAAAATCGATTCGAAATCAATACATCAAGGAAAATATTGATCAGTCAAAAAAATTAATATATGCCAAATAAAAAGCAAATTGACAAATTAACTTGGCTGACTGATATAGAGCGTTCTATCATCGAAATATATGATTTTTTACCTGAAGAACGAAATTTCTTTCATTTTCAAAAAGATTTGAAAACTAGAAAAGCTATTGAAAGAAATATTGAAATTATTGGTGAAGCAATGGATAGATTATTGAAATCATTTCCTACCATTACAATTACTGATTCAAGAAGAATTGTGGATACTCGAAATCGTATTATTCATGGCTATGACAGTGTTTCTGACGATGTTATTTGGTTAATTATTAACAAGTACTTACCAGTTTTACTGCAAGAAGTTAAATTACTGATTTCAACTCAAAACGACTTTAGTAATAAGTAATCTACTTATTTTTATCTCATTTAAAATCACTATCTTTGCAGTCCGAAAAAAAAACAAGGTAATTTGGTTTAAATGTTATTGTATCTCAACATATTGATACTCTAAACTATGAACTGCAAACTGTAAAATAAAAAATAATGGCTCTTCAATGTGGAATCGTGGGTTTACCCAATGTAGGTAAATCTACTCTTTTCAACTGCTTATCAAACGCAAAGGCACAAGCTGCCAACTTTCCTTTTTGTACTATTGAACCAAATGTGGGCGTAATTACTGTGCCCGACGAACGTTTAAACAAACTATCGGAACTTGTTCACCCACAACGTATTGTACCTACAACCGTGGAGATTGTAGATATTGCCGGTTTGGTAAAAGGTGCCAGTAAAGGCGAAGGTTTGGGAAATAAATTTTTGGCTAATATACGCGAAACAGATGCTATTTTACATGTGTTGCGTTGTTTCGACAATGAAAATATTGTACATGTTGATGGTAGCATAAATCCTGTTCGCGATAAAGAAATTATTGATATTGAACTGCAATTAAAAGATTTAGAAACGATAGAAAGCCGCATAATCAAAGTTCAAAAGCAAGCAGCAGTGGGCGATAAACAGTCTAAAATGCTTTACGATATTTATGTACAGTACCGCGAAGTGCTGCTTCAAGGTAAATCGGCACGTACAGTAAAACTAGGTGAGTTGGATAAAAAATTAGTAAAAGATTTGTACTTGCTTACCAATAAACCCGTTATGTACGTTTGTAACGTGGACGAAGCTTCGGCTGTAAGCGGCAATGCTTATGTGGAAGCATTACGTGAATCTGTTAAAGACGAAGGAGCAGAAATTTTAATTGTAGCTGCTGCTACCGAAGCCGATATTGCTGAATTGGAAACTTACGAAGAACGTCAGATGTTTTTGGAAGAAGCAGGATTACAGGAATCGGGCGTAGCTCGTTTAATTCGTGCAGCCTATCATTTGCTCGATTTACAAACTTATTTTACAGCTGGTGTTCAGGAAGTTCGCGCCTGGACTTTTGAGCGTGGATGGAAAGCGCCACAGTGTGCCGGAGTAATTCATACCGATTTCGAAAAAGGTTTTATCCGTGCCGAAGTAATTAAATACAACGATTTTGTGACGTTAGGATCCGAAGCAGCATGTAAAGAAGCCGGCAAAATGAATGTAGAAGGCAAAGAATATGTAGTTACCGACGGCGATATTATGCATTTCCGATTTAATGTGTAATCATCTGATTAGCTGACAATAACAAGTTATAAATTAAAATCCAACTCAAGTTTGAGTTGGATTTTTTTCGTTTTGTTAAACGATTATATAGGCAAATACTTTCTATGGCAAAATTATAAATTGTGTTAGATTGTTATTAAATTGCACCATATATTTTCAAAACAGAAAATATTGATGTATTTTTGTATGAAATATTTATAATTGCACTTATTATGCCTTTTATTACTACACTTTTACCACACGAATGCAAAGATAAAGCAGATATTCGTTGTCAGATTGATCAGATTGATAAAGAAATAATATCATTGTTTGCTCAACGTAGTTTGTATGTTGCCGAAATAGTAAACTACAAAACCGATGTTGAAAGTGTTGTGGCTAAAGATAGAAAAGAAGAAGTAATTCGCCTGCGAGGCGAATGGGCTGAACAAGCCGGATTGGACAAAACTACATTTCAACAAATATTCTCCTGTTTAATAAATCACAATATACAGATTGAATTGGCGCTTCTTGATAAAAAATAAAACAGGATTACTAGATTCGAATTAATGCAAAACAAAATAAACAATTGGAAATTATATAACATGTACAAACAAGAAATTAAAGTAATGGATTGCACCGTACGCGACGGTGGGTTAATGAACAAATGGCAGTTTTCGGACGATTTTGTTCGGGGAGTTTATAATGCTTGCGTCGAAGCAGGTGTTGATTATATGGAAATTGGCTATTTGAGTAGCGAAAAAGCGTTTAGCCGTAAAGAAATGGGCCCATGGAAGTTTTGCCACCAAAAGGACTTGGAACGTATAGTTGGTAAAAACGAAACCAGCCTAAAACTCTCTGCTATGGCCGACATAGGACGTATTGATTTAGATGATATACCAATGGCTTCGGACAGTTTATTGGATATGATTCGCGTTGCTTGTTATGTACATCAAGTTGATAAAGCTGTTGCATTGGCACACCATTGCCTGGATAAAGGTTACGAAGTTTGTATTAACTTAATGGCTGTTTCCACAGTTAATGAGCACGAATTGGATGAAGCATTGAAAGATATTGCCAAATCGCGCGTCAAAGTTTTTTATGCCGTGGATAGTTTTGGTAGTATGTATGTGGAATCGATCCAACATTTAGTGCGTAAATACACCAATGCACTTCCGGGCAAGGAAATTGGAATTCATGCACATAACAACATGCAAATGGCTATGTCGAACACATACACAGCTATTATGGAAGGTTGTACCATGCTGGATGCTACCCTTATGGGATTAGGACGTGGAGCCGGAAACTGCCCAATTGAAATTTTGATTGCATTCCTTAAAAACCCAAAATACCGTTTATTACCATTGCTACAAGTAATTCAGGATTATGTACATCCTATGCAAAGTCAGATTGACTGGGGTTATCACATTCCTTATCTTATTTCAGGAGCATTGAATGCGCACCCGCGCCGAAGCTTGGAGTGGATGGACTCAGATCAGAAAAACGATTTTGTGACATTTATGAAAGAAATGCACGACAACGAAGTGTTGGAATAGAACCAACTAAATTTTAAATTTATAAAGAGCTTTTTCAGAAGTAGTTATTATACAATACTACATTTGATAAAGCTCTTTTCTTATTAATTTACAGCCTTGACAATAGATGCCAAAAACGATTGTAAATTAAATGTCCCTTTTTTAGAGAAACCTGTACGCACTACTACCAATTGGAGCGAAGGAATAATGTAAATATATTGCCCATCGTGTCCGCGACACATAAATAAATCGGAGGGAACGCCCGGATATTCGTTGGATAGATTCAACCAAAACAAGGAGCCATATTCGCCCTTTGAGCCATTTGCCTCGCTACGTGCATTGCTAACCCAATTTGGTGGTAAAAGCTGATTGCCCAACCAATTCCCATTATTTAAATAGAGTAATCCAAATCGCACATAATCGCGCATAGTACAATAAATATACGATGATCCAACAAAAGTACCGGCAGCATCCGTTTCGAAAATAGCACTTCGCATACCCATGGGGTTAAACAGTTCGGTGCGCGGAAATGCATAATAATCGGCAGCCGACTTAAACTTTTGGCGTATGGCGTAATTCACAATATTGGTAGCTCCCGAATTGTAAACCCAACTGGAATCGGGCGTAGCTATAAGTGGTTTTTCAATGGCAAAAAGCCCCATATTGGTCGATTTGTGCAACATAAGCGTAACATCCGATAAGTTTCCATAGTTCTCGTTCCAGTCCTGCCCTGCATTCATGTGCATCAAATGTTGAAGCGTAATTTCCTTTCGTCCATCATTATTCCACTGATCAAAATCAAGAGGTTTGTTTATGTCGAGCATTCCTTTTTTTACCATTATACCCACCAAGGCATGTGTAAAACTTTTTGCCATGGACCAGCTTAAAAACAGATTTTGGGACGAAAATCCTTCGCGATACTGCTCGGCCACTAATTGATTTTTGTAAGCCACAGCCACTCCAAAAGTGCCTTTTGTATCAGCTGTGTCGGTAAAAGCATTGGCAATGGCGGCTTTCAATATTTTCATGTTAATGCCCGATGGTATGCTATCGGCTAATTTATCGCCTGCAGGCCATGCAATGGTATCGGGATTAACGTTTGGAAGTGGAACTTGGGTGTATGGTCTGTTTTTGATTTCGTTTTCATCGCCACGCACGAGTGTGCATCCAAAACCTTCGATATAAATGGCTTTTGAACTTGCCCACAAAAAGCGGCTTGTAACTTCTTTTTTTTCAAAATCCACCTTATTGGAAGTGAATTTGATAAACGAAAAATTCAAATCGATAGCCTCCATGCTTTGCTGTGTACGATGAGCAACAAAAACACCCGAAGCCAAATTTTTGGCAGCATAACCTGTAATAATTGGAGTGAGGAGGTGAATGTAAAAAACACCGCCACTTATAGCCACAAAAAGAACGAAAATCAAGGATTGAATAATTCTTCGTTTCATAGGATTGCGATTGATTTAAGAGTTATATATTGTCGGTCAGCATATCTATTAATTCGCTCATAACCATAGCACTTGCACCCCAAATGTCGCATTTAGAGGTTTGGTAGCATGGTGCTATCACAGTTTGGTTCGACGAAGGTACAAAAAAAGACTTTTGGGTAATAGCATCTGGCATTAAAAATTCATTAAAATCTATTTCTATCACCTCGGCCACCTCACGTTCATCAGGCAAATATACTGGTTTTTTGGCCATATATCCTACAAAAACACTTATTAAAAAATTGCTTGTAGGCACGAAAATATCCGACATACATCCTAAAAGCTCAATATCATCGCTTTTGATGCCAATTTCTTCTTCAATTTCTCGAAAAGCAGTTTCCTCAACGCTGTTATCCGATTCCTCGAAACGGCCACCCGGAAATGCCATTTGGCCGGCATGGATACCAACATAAAAGCTACGACGAATAAATACAACTTTCAACGCACTTGCTTCATGAAAAAACAATATCATAACGGCACTTTTTTTTGCAAAAAATGATGCATCTTTGGCATTTTCAAGTTCTTGTTTACGGGTTGGAGGCGCTAATTTTAAATGCGACTGGAGCCCAGGTAAAGGCTTTTGCAGTAAGGACTTGATATGTTCGGATGTTGTGTTCATAATATGTAAACCTAACAAAACTGCCATCAACATTGTTTAAATAGTAATAAAATAATTATTTATCTTATTGGAATAATGTATTATCTTTGGATTTTATTTATCAATAGTTGAAAAATATGGCAAAAATACTCAGCACAAAAGAAAAATCGGTACAAATAAATCTACATTCGAATTATTACGGGTCGGTTGCCGAAATTGGTGGCGGACAAGAAACGGCTCGTCACTTGTTTCAGGCAGGTGGAGCGTCCAACACCATTGCCAAATCTATTTCGGCTTATGATAAATCCTTCAGCGACCATTTTTACAACGATGGCACTCCTGCCCGCTATGTGGCCGAAGAACGACTTCGTAAAATGGTGGATTATGAGTACAATGAACTGATTACAATACTTGATAAAAAGAACGACCAGCAGTTTTTTGCCTTTGCCAATACGGTAGAAACGCTCAACTTTGCCAAAACTAATCAGGGGAGCGGCTGGTTGGGAATAGCCGTGGAAGGAACCAAACGCTATGAGCCAAACCTCATTTTTATCCACGTTAAACTACACGAAAACGACACCTTGCTCCAGCAATATACGTTGGGTTCGTTAGGAATTAATCTGATTCACGGCGGGCTTTTCAACTGGGAAGATCCCCGCAAAATACTGCTTTCGCTGCTCGACAACCTCAATACCGAACGCGTGGAGGTGGATTATATTTTTGTGGAAGGTCCCGATATGA